>UMBZ01014235.1_pt1 | contig 14343 bp, 8 predicted proteins | sample 1964091 | NCBI WGS metagenome assembly UMBZ01 (sample SAMEA4835954, study PRJEB28245) | human gut metagenome | biome: gut microbiome; material: fecal sample | place: Denmark | collected 2008
GGTCTTCCAGATAGGAAATTTATTTATATAAAATAAAAACATAAACCCCTGCCCCAAAAACTGCGTGCCGACGTTTGAATTTATGCGTGGGCACGCAGGAATTTTTGCATGGGCACGCAAAAATAAAAGCCCTTAGACCTCGCTATTGAAGTTTAAGGGCTTTTTTCATCTGTATCACCACAAAATTACAAATAATTTATTACATTTTTCTCTGAATATCTACACATACTTATGTAACAAGAAGCGCAGCTGTTTTTGCAACCTTTTCTAAATAGTTCATTTTAATTGTTATCGTGTCAATAAGAGTATTCTTTTGATGGTACAAAATTAAATGGATATTCTCTTTCCCACCTTTGCGGCAACAAACGCAATCATCAAGCCTAAACAGGCGGCAATGCTGATGGCGATACGAAGTCCGGTAGCCTCTGCCAGCCATCCGATAACCGGTGGTCCTACGAGAAATCCAAAGAAACTGATGCTCGAAACGATGGTAATGGCGATGCTGGCCTTGATAGTGCCCAACTTACCGGCAATGCTGTAGCAGATAGGCACCGATGAAGAGATGCCAAAACCTACCAGCAGGAAACCCAAGGTGGCAGGAATGAGATAAGGCAAAGCTGCAGCCAACCACAAACCACCCAATATCAAAGCACCACAAACCTTCAATACTCTGGCTGGTCCATATTTCGTAACAAAACCATCAGCAAGAAATCTACCCAGAGTCATCGCTCCCATACCAGCCACATAACCTGCACGGATAAAAGCCTCATCGGGTTTCACCACTGATGAGAAATATACACTACTCCAATCATAAACAGTACCTTCACAGAACATGCCGGCAAATCCCATTAATCCTAAGAGGAACAGAATCGGGTCGATAGTCTTGAACGAGAACTTCGGAACATCTTCCTCTTCTGCCTTTGCTGTTGCATCATCTATCAGATATCTGAATCCGATAGTTATAATGAGAAGACTCATCACCAAAACCGTTCCGAAATGCACCTCTATCGGAAGTAGGGTATTCGCAAAGACTGCACCTATGATACCGCCCGAAAATCCACCCAAACTCCACAAGCCATGAAACGACGACATAATGTTGCGACCATACATCTTCTCTACCAGACATGCCTGCGTATTGGTGGCAATGTTCATCAGATTCGCCATCATTCCGAAAGCAATAAGACTCAAAATCAGATGAAAAACCGTAGTACTGCTACCGATGCAGAAAAGAACCAGAACATAGAGTACCTCAGAGAGAACCAGCATCTTCTTGCTTCCGAATTTACTGACCAAAACACCCGAAAAAGCCATCATCAGAAGCTGGCCGATAGGAATGGCAAAGAGCACCGTTCCCAACTGGCCGTTGCTCAAGTGCAACATCTGTTTTACATCCGGAATACGGCTTGCCCAACTGGCAAACACCACTCCCGGTACAAAATAATAAGCCGCAACTGCCACTCGCTTGCGGGCTAAATCTCCCAAGTGATTCAACCTTACAGTCATCCCTATTAATACCTTTATTTATATATACCTATTTTATTTGCGGCTGCAAAATTACAAAAAAAAAGCAGAATTATACCTATTTTTGAACAAAAAATATAGCTTTATTCAAGAAAATAGCCGTAACTTTGCACTTAGAAAAAGATTCAAAACAAACTAACAATGAAGAAACAAACAATGATTACCCTGGCATTCGCCCTTACATTGACAATGCCAACATTGCCATCCTTCGCCCAGAAGGCGATGAGCAAGAAAGAAATCGCCGAAAGAGAAAAGGCTTTCAAGAATCTCCAGCATCCATGGAAAGGAAAGAAAGTTGCTTACTTTGGCGATTCTATCACCGATCCGAACATCAAGGCATCAAAGGTAAAATACTGGGGATTTCTTGAAGAATGGCTTGGCATTACTCCCTATGTATATGGCGTGAGTGGCAGACAATGGAATGATATTCCCCGCCAGGCGGACAAACTCAAGAAAGAACATGGTGATAATTTCGATGCAATCCTCATTTTTATGGGTACCAACGATTACAATAATGGTGTGCCTATCGGAGACTGGTACACAGAGACATTCGACAGCGTGAGAGTAGCCCACCACAAACCAAGTGAAATGGTACAGCGTCGTCACCGCCACTTTGCCATGGACAAGAATACGCTCAAAGGGCGTATCAACATTGCCATGTCAAAACTGAAGCAGATGTACCCTACCAAACAGATTGTCGTGATGACTCCTGTACACCGTGCGCTCTTTGCCAGCAGCGACAAGAATATCCAGCCTGATGAAATGTACGAAAATGCACGTGGACTCTTCTTCGATGAATATGTGAAGGCGATTAAGGAAGTAGGCAATGTCTGGGCAGTACCAGTCATCGATCTCAACTCCCTTTCTGGTCTCTTCCCTATTTACGATGCTGGTGCCCAGATGTTCAACAAAATGGATACAGATCGCCTTCATCCAAACGATGCCGGTCATGCTCGTATGGCAAAGACCATCATGCAACAGCTCTCTGCATTGCCTTGCGACTTCTAAAAGGCTCTATCTTATGCCGCCACTTGGCAATAAAATAAAAAAAACCTCAAGTCCGCGACCTATGGGGTAACGGATTTGAGGATAAAATCATTGAAAATTTGAAAAGCGAAACGACAAAAGCCCTTCACCCTTCACCCGTCAAGCATAAGTACCTGATATATAGATAGTTATAAACGCAATAACATAAAAGCACCCTTCACCACCCTTCACATCCCTTCATCTTAAGCTAAAATTGATCGTCTATTAAGACTAAGAGAGGGAAGCTGTGTCATAAGTCTATGATGCAATTTTATATCCGTGAAAATCCGTGAATAATTTGTAGAGCAAGAATGTTCCGTTAAGTCTGCGTAATCCGATGAAGGGAGGTGAAGGGTGGTGAAGGGTTAGATTTTACCAGTCATCCTCAAATCCCCTGTTTTTATCGGCATTCTAGGCAAAAAGGTGAAGGGTGAAGGGTAAAATCGCATTCCTGTTTTAGAAAAAAAATCGTTATAAAGATTTTTCCTAATACCTATCACCTGTATCTTTATATAAAACCACTACAAACATATCCTATAAAAAGGAAATAAGAGAAGAGAACGCCAAGCAGATATTCATGTCTCACTAAGTTTGTAACGTGCCTAAGGAAGGGCACTTTTGTGCCCCCGAGAAACGCAATGGTGCGCAAGTAAGACACCACCCGTAAACCCGAAACACAGATTTCTATCTTTCGGAGATACAAGTCGCAAACAAGTCTTCAGTACCTCTGTTCGACATTTCAAGAATCATGGTAAATCTCAAAAAGATTATTAAGCGCCCTGTAGATTTAATAGAAGAGGATTGCCTTCTTCCTTTTGCATCAAAATCCGCAAACCGAGATAAAATATTGATTTATGATCACAAAGAAGGACATGCCTGTTTTAATGCCGCAAATCAAGCAACTACTTAACTCTGTGCAGTTTATAGAAGAATAAACATAAAGAGGTGTGGCAATAAGTGACAAAAAATCACCACTTATTGCCACGCATTATATTCTGTATATCATCCACTTACACTTAAGCGTGGTAGATATGGCATTAAATTAGATTTTTTTTATATATACGCAATAAAACATAGCCATCAATAATAGCTATTTATCACGCCACCCAACCATATCCTTGTACTGCCATATCCACAAAATGTTCAAATAGCAGATGAGTTTTGTCATTGAACGACATACGATCATAGCTCATCGGCAAATCTTCATTGAGCGAGGTCTGTATCAAGGCTAACACTTGATGTCTTGGTTGTTCATCCTTATACCAATCCACCACCATCACCTTGTCCTTCTCCTCCAATAACTTTTTATAGAGGTTCTTGGAGGCAAGAATCACTTTTTGCTCCTCAACCTTTGTAAGTTTCCTGCCAGAAGTCAACATATCGTAGATTTCCAACTCTTCTTCCTTCAATCCTATATCCGTGGAGCGAGATTGCTCCTTCTTCAATTCTTCCACCAACTGGAGCAATTTTTCATAGTAATCCTCATTCTCACTTCCACCGGCATTATACTTGTCGATGATGTTCTTGTATCGCTCAGAGAACTTTACACGAGTACAGTTTCTGTTAATCATCTGCACCAAAGTTTGCTCGATGAAACTACGCAGGTCTTCAACCTCCAAAGCCTTGTAAGGAGTGGCGTTGAGTTCCTTTCGGAGAGCCTCAACGTCTATCTTGCTCAGGTCGATAACCTTGCCTTGATGAATCATGTATCCCGGACGAGGATGGAGTTCATCCGCCGCCATAGAACCATCAGCCAAAGAGCCTGTCATTCCCGCCATTACAGATGAAACGCTCTGATCTAGCGTCTCAGCCATACGCTGCTTTGCCCTGCGCAACTTCTCATCGTCTATCTGGTTACAGAACAAGCCGCGCAAGTATGCTAACGGCGCAAACTTTTCATTGTACCAAACACGTTCAAATATCTCAGGCTTTGCTGCATCATATAGATTCATCAGGAGATTGGTGAGAACCTTGAATCGGTCTTTCCATTCGTTTTTCTCTAAGATGCGGTTGTATGCCTTACGGAACATTTCCAGCTGGTCGAGGGTATTACCTTCGGCAATAATGCCATCAATCTTGACACCAAGCGACAGCAAGAACCCATCGCATTCCACGATTGTTCGGTCGATGTTCGCTATCAACAGCCCGATATCCTTAGCAGGATAATCCATATCATCACCAGTGGATGCATAATCAGAAAGAGCTTGCTGCATATACTTAAACACGTTGACGTAATCGACGATGATGCCGCAGGACTTGCCTGGGAACACACGATTGGCTCGAGCAATAGCCTGCATCAAGGTGTGTCCTTTCATCGGTTTGTCAAGATAGAGCGTAGAGAGTGACGGAACATCAAAACCTGTGAGCCACATGGCACAGACGAAGACCAAGCTTAATGGGTCATCCTTGTCCTTGAACCTATCCTCGATGTCCTTGCCATCAGGTGAAATCGCCTCCATCTTCTTGCGATGCGGAACAATGTCGAGACCTTGGGCGGCAAACTTCTCTTCCTCGCCGTCCTCCTTGCTGATGACCACCGCCATATCCATATTGCTCAGAAATTCAAGTTGGCGACACTTCTCAGCCCTCTCCTCCTCGGTCTTCGCATGGTTGCGCTCCTCCACGAGTTTCTTCTTTTCCTCGGGCAGATAGTGCTTCACCTTGTCATACATTCTGACGGCAGTGTATTTATCCACGCTCACCACCATGCCCTTGCCCAAGAATCCACGACGAGGAAAATGGTGGGCGATGTCTCTGGCAATGCGGTCGAGTCGTTCCTCTCGCTTGATGACCTCCATGATGCGTGACGACGAGTTCTCCAAGAGTTCCTTCTCTCGGTCGTTGAGGTTCTCGTCCTCGCATATCTGGTCGATGTCGGTATCAAGCCAGTCGTTGGTCAAGCCCACTTCTGGTACCCGTCGGCTATAGAAGAGTGGCGCAGTGCTACCGTCCCCGATGGCTTGGGCGAAGTTGTATTCCGATACGTAATCGCCAAACCATTGGTTGGTGAGTCTCTTACTTCCCAAGAGCGGTGTACCTGTAAAGGCGATGTAGTTGGCATTCGGAAGTCCCGTATGCATATTCTCGGCAAGTTGCTTGTACTGCGTGCGGTGCGCCTCGTCCACCAAGACAAAGATGTCATTGCGGTCGGACAAGAGAGGGTATTTCTTGGTCTTGTCATACTGGAACTTATGTATCAAGGTGAACACCATCGGCTTGTTACTTCTCAAGAAGTCACGCAACTGGGTGGAATTCTTAGGCTGGCATTCTTCCTTGTCGCCAATGACCTCGGAACGCACAAATGTCTTGTGTATCTGTGCATCCAAGTCCTCACGGTCGGTAATGACAAGGAAGGTAAAGTTGCCATGCAACTTGCGCTTCACCTTTCTCACGAACATCACCATCGAATAGCTCTTGCCCGAGCCTTGGGTATGCCAGAACACACCGAGTTTGCCATTCAGCGACTCTCTGCGCTCCACGTTCTTCATCAGATTGTTGACACCAAGATACTGGTGGTTCTTGGCTATAATCTTGATGCGCTTGTTATCGAAGAAGACGAAGTTCTCGATGTAGTCCAAGAGGCGTTCCTTGCGGAAGAGACCATCTATCAAGGTCTGGATGCTCAATCCATGTTCGGAAATTTGTTCTCGGTCGAGTTTCTCCTTCTCATCATCCACACGCAACCATTCGAAGAAGAACTCATACTTGCTGTTCCATGCCCCTATCTTGGTTTGCAAGCCATTACTCAACACGCAAATTTGGTTGAAGGAAAAAATGTTCGGGATGTCCTTGCGATAGCTGGTAAGATTTTTGTTATAAGCTTCCTCTATCTTGACAGTCGAGTTCTTGAGTTCGATGAAGACCACAGGCAAACCATTGACGAAGAGCAATACGTCGGGACGGCGATAGCGATAATGCCCTTTGATCCACATTTGGTTGACACAATGGAAGTCATTGCGCTCGGGATGGTCGAAGTCGAAGAGTCGCACGATGGCAAAATCTTCCTTGCCGTTCTTACGCACCTTGACTTGTATGCCATTGCGTATCTGGTTGTACAACTTATAGTTGGTATCCACCATGTCCGTGGCGGTATAGTCCTTACGGAAATTCTTGAGGATGCCTTCCAATACTTCATCATCCACCTGTGGGTTCAGTCGCTTCAAGGCAGCAAGGAATACATCGGGCAGAATACACTCCGATGGATTGGCACGACCTGTGGATAAGACCTCATCTTGCGCCTCCACTCGTGCGTCACACTCTATTCGCTTCCATCCATATTCGGGAAGTGAAAGGCGATTGCAAATCGCCTGCTCTATATCGTCTTCACCGATAAATGACTTCATATTGCTATTACGTTTTTATCGTTTTGTTACTATGTTAGCCTTTTTGATGAAGTAGTACTTCATTGCCCTCCGAAGTAGTACTTCATTGTGGATTGAAGTTATACTTCGTTGGCACTTGAAGCTATACTTCAAGTTTGCCCGACATCAAACGAGGGAGAAGAAGGTCTCGCTGGCGAGCAAGGTTTTGGTTCATTTCATGCAAACTTAAGATTTCTTGAAAGAAGCCTTTTGCTACCTCATTATATCTCTTTATCAAGTCCATATTTCCCTTAAACTTGATATTGCCAATCTGCTCTGGACTAATATTAGGTTGAGCACTACTTGAATTTGACAAATTCATAATATCTTGCACCATAATATCTTGTACAAACAAACAGTACAAAAAAGGAAGGTTCTCTATAGGATTATCTCCATTAAAGAATTTACCCAATCGCTGATTAGTATATATAAGACCACGATGCTTTGGTACGATACTGATTTTACCGATTGTCGCACCCGTCAAAGCAATCGTTAAGTCCCCTTCTCTCAATATAAACTTTTCCGCCTTTTTACAATTGTCTTCTGAGACATAAGATAAATCAGAAGTATCCATAAGAACACCCCCTATATCCTTTATCTTGGCAACCCTACATCCAGCATCCGTAAACCATTCGCTCTTAAAAGCAAAGCCTGACTTTACATTTGACAATTCTTTGATTTTGATTATACTCCACCCTTTCGACAAGCCATTCTCCATTTCAACCTTTTCATGTCCAGGGAAGCGGAAGCGAACGAACCATTCCTTATATAGGTTCTCCGCCATTTTCTCCAAAATACGAATACGCTTTGTATTGTTCTCTATGAGAGAATCATAAGTGGAGAGGATGGAGGCTATATGATGCTGAGTTTCCAAAGAACACGGAATATAGATAGTCTTCTTTTCCATATTCTTTTTTGTAATATGAACCATTGTTGCTCCATTTACTCCTCCAAGATAGAAAGGAGTTTGATGCAATAAATAATAATAGAGGAAAAACTTATTTATTTTTTTCTTATCTACTACTAATTTCCAAATATGATAATGGAATATAACTTTTTCTTCTTTCCATATATGAGGTCCAAAATTGCAAGCCCAAGCGTATAATAAGTCTCCAGATTCACAATATTTATTGTCGTCTAATTCCATATCAGAATAATACCATGAATCATTACCACCAGATAAATTACCTACACGTAAAATTCTATACTTACCACTATCTTGTAGTTCAGGCATCAAATAGGCACGACCATTCAACAAGGTTACAACCTCACCAAGTTTACATTTAGTAAGTTCCATACTCATTCCTCCCCAAACAGTTCAACCATATTCTTCCCTATCACTTTCTCCAAATCCCCTGCCTCTGCACTAAGCTGCGAGAACTCATCATTAAGTGACAACATTTCCTGGCGGAATTCCTCTTCTGTCATCCCGTCATCCTCTATTACTACTCCCACATATCTTCCAGCATTAAGACTCCAGTCATTGTCCTCAATTCCGTCTTCACCAGCAATCTTCGCCACCTTGCACAATCCGATAACATCACGATACTTTCCATCAGGCCAACGTTCAAGAAGCCAATCCGCCTCCGCTTGTTTACCAGTTCTCTTGTACTCATCGATCAAAGCCCAGAAAGCCTCGCTATCTCCCTCATAAAGACGAGTGATGATGCAGAGGTTCTTGATTTGTTCTTCACTGAATTTACGGTGGGCACGATCCACTTGCGTAAAAATGTCACGAGCATCAATAAAGAGTATTTCATCCTTCTTGGTGCGCTTTTTATTGAAAAACCAAAGAGTTGCAGGAAGGGTAACGGTGGAGAACATGTTGCTTGGAAGAGTAACCATTTGAGAGATGATACCGTCTTGTATCATCTTCTTGCGGATTTCAAGTTCACTTCCACCAGCATCGCTCGCAGAATTCGCCATAACGAGAGCAGCCTTGCCATTCTCATTGAGAGCTGTGGCAAAGTAACCTATCCACAAATAATTGGCATTAGGCACAGTCTCCTTCTTGTCGCTTGCCTTCTTGGCTGATTTTGTCTTGTTGCGAGGAACGCCGTATGTATTGAATCGAGCATCGTCGCAAACCTTGTCGAATACCACCTCATCGACATTGAAAGGAGGATTCGCCATCACATAGTCAAACTTGCCAAAAGCATTGTAAGGGTCGCTATAATACGAATTTGCCTCTGTTATCTCTCCACGCACATTATTGAGCAGTAAGTTCATCTTACCTAACTTGCCTGTGTCTGGGTCTTTCTCCACGCCATAACAACGAAAGCGCATCAGGTCTTGATTGGTAGCATTATGACGGTGCATGTATCGAGCGGCTTGCACAAACATACCGCCCGATCCACAAGCTGGATCAAGAAATTTCTTATCACCCACAACAGGATGGATAACTTCAACCATATATTGAACTACCGTAGGAGGAGTATAAAAGGCTCCACCACCCTGACCTTCCGCCAAGGCGAAGTTGCCAAGAAAATATTCGTAAATCTGACCGAAGAGATCGATATTGATATTCTCAGGAATATCCTTGAAAACACGGACAATGCGGCTCAACAGTTCGGGATCTTCCTCTGGTACCAACTGTCCATACACCTCTTTTGGCAGAACATTCTCCAATTTTGGATTTCCCTTTTCGATAGCTTCCATCGCCTCTTTCACCAAGACCGCCTTGTGGGCATCATCAGGTGCATCGTTGATAGTATCGAAGTAAGCACATTCAGGAAGATAGAAGCCACACCTCTCCACGGCAATGTCCTTGTAAGCACGCTCCATTCGAGTACCTTTGTGCTTTTCGTATTCCGCATCTATCTCTGCCTTATGCTGCTTGAAGAGCACATCAGCATAGCGGAGGAAGATCAGACCGAGGATAGGTTGACCATATTTGTTAGCCGCCAAGTGGGCACCGGCACGCAGCATATCAGCCGAGTGCCAAAGATTGTCTTTGAGATTTTTGAGTTCTATGTCTGTCATAGAGATTGCATTTTATTCATTGTACGACAATGGAGACAAAGAATAAAAAGCTTTTCTTTGCCGCCATAAGGTTTCGAGAGCGTAAACTTTATCGGAATTAGCAGGTCACATGGTCACGATTCATCCAAACCTTTCGGCTATGAGATTGCATCGGATAAGCAAATACCTATTTTCAAGAGAAGAGACAAGAAAGGCGCAAGCCTCACTTATCAGTCTCTAAGGTATTTGGCGTGACCTTTCTGTATAGATAAGTTTAGCTCACGCCTTATGAGCGTGAGCATTCACTTTTACCTATTATACAGATGTCAATTTTCAATCGCCAAATTTCAAGAGACTCCAAATAATCGTAAACGCTTTGTATATTAATATGTTATATGTCTAAAGTTTTGTTCTTTCTGTTTCTTATTATTCTATTTTATTTGTTCAACTTATGTTACAAGGGAGCAGCCGCCTGGGGCAACCTTTCCCCTTTTCGAGGGCAAAATTACAAAAAATAAATGAGATTATCCCAGTTTTTATGCAATAAAATTTGGGAGTTACAAAGAAAACTCAAAATTTTGTAATTCGTATAAGGATTTAATTTAAAGAAGGACATAAAGCTGGCTTGAATCTTTCTTATCGGATTATCACTCAATCTGGTCTTTAGAAACTATTGCTAATCACTGTTGATTACATACTTAGCTGTAGAGATACTATATTCGGAACCGCTATTTCGAAAACATCGACAACATTCATACAAACAAAAAAACTTAAATTAGCAAACAAATAGGCTGATATTCAAGCATTTTTATTAACTTTGCATTCGAAACCGTCATTTCGGAAACGGCGGTTTCGAAAATAACATAAATAAAAAGAAACTATAAAATTATAGAAATATGAAGTTCTTTGGAAGACAAAACGAAATAAAAGAATTGCAAGAGATAAGAAATCTATCTTTGCAAACGGCTCGTTTCACAATCGTAACAGGACGCCGACGTAGCGGAAAAACATCCGTATTGATAAAAGCATACGAGGATGTTCAAGATATGCTGTATTTCTTTGTTGCAAGAAAATCAGAAGTTGAACTCTGCCGAGATTTTATCGAAGAGATAACAAGCAAACTTCAGCTTCCTATTCTCGGAGAAGTAACACGCTTTGCAGATATCTTTAAATATCTGCTTCAACTATCCAAGATTCGCCCTATCACTCTCATCATTGATGAATTTCAAGATTTCAAACGGGTTAATCCATCTATATTTTCAGATATGCAAAAGATATGGGATCTTAACAAACAGGAAGCTCATATTAATCTCGTGGTTTGCGGTTCTGTTTATTCACTTATGAACATCATCTTTAAAAACAACAAGCAACCACTTTATGGTAGGCAGACTGGAGAAATAAAAGTCACTCCATTTCCTCCTTCTGCTATCAAGGAAATTCTCTCAACATATAATTCTGCCTACACCAACGATGACCTACTGGCTCTCTACAGTTATACAGGCGGAGTTGCAGAATATGTAGAAATGATGATGGATGCTGGAGCCACGACAAAGGAAAAAATGACAGAGAAGTTTGTTGCAAAGAATTCTTATTTCATATACGAAGGAAAAAATATGCTGATAGAAGAATTCGGTAAAGACTATGCCCGTTATTTCGAAATATTGCAACTTATTGCTTCTGGCTACACAACTCGTGGTGAAATAGAAAGCATTATGAAAATAGAACTCTCAGGCTATCTCACTAAACTGGAGAATGACTATTGCTTGATTTCTCGTTATACACCGATGTTTCAAAAGACCAATCGCAACATTCGCTATCAGATAGAAGATAACTTCCTTCGCATCTGGTTTCGCTACATCTACAAATATGGATACATGATAGAGGTTGGCGCCAATAAAAAACTTAAGATGGTTATGGATAAGAGCTACACCACATACACAGGCAAGGTTCTGGAAAGATATTTCATTGCAAAAATGATAGAAAGCGAAGAATATACCCAAATCGCTTCTTGGTGGGACCGAAAGGGAGAGAATGAAATTGATATTATCGCTGCTGATGAACTGGAACAGAAAGTCATTTTCTATGAGGTGAAACGCCAAGCCAAGGATATAAATCTCGGCATTTTAAAAGATAAAGCCGAGCATTTCTTCCAGACAACAGGAAAATTCAAGAAATTCACTATCGGATACCAAGGGTTGTCAATGGAGGATATGTAGTTTCATAAAATAATAAATCCCGGCAGGAGATAGCTTGAAGCTATTCTCTTACCGGGATTTTCATTATCAAGACGATAAGTTGTCTGCAAAAGATAAAATTCTTATTTCATTATCATTTTATGATAATCATTTTTCCTTTCACATCAGCATATAGAATTACATCAAGTCACACTTCTCCTCGGTGTTCTTCTTGACCTTCTCGCCATCTTTCAGGATGCGAGCCTTATAGCCAAACTTCTCAAAACCTTTCTGGAGTTTCTCGGGGGTTGTCTTGTCAGCATTATACTGTACTATGACTGTCTGGTTTGGCACAGAGGTCTCTATGCTCTTGATACCCTTCTCGAAGCGAAGGTTGCTCTTGATCTTGTTCTCACAAGCCTCACAGTGCATCTGTGGTGTTGTGGTGAACACTACGGTCTTGATGTCCTTGGCAAAGGTTACCATTGCCACCATCATCATTGTGAACATTACTAAAATCTTCTTCATAACTTTTCTATTTGCTTTAATAATTCAACATTAAATATTTCCACTTAAAAGTGTACTCTCACGCCTGCGTAGAACATCCGTCCCTCTACAGGTCCCCAAATCAAGGTTGGCTCGAAATCGCTTCCCCATGGATTGCTGGCACCATAGATAAGAGCCTTCTGCTTAAAACCAGTCAGGTTCTCGCCTCTCACATAGATGCTCCAATGACGAAACCATCTCGTAACCTGCGCACTCACTTGCTCGAAGCTATGGAAACGAGGAGACCATGACTGGCTTCCATCAGCCAACTGATAAGACTCTGGATTCCTGCCTCCACCATTCAACTGCACGGTGGCATCAAATTGCCAAAGTCCAAGTGGGGTCTTATAAGAAGCCGTGTTCAGTTTCAACGTCTTACCAAACATCGGGATGTAGAAAGCGGTGCTCAGTCCATAGTTCCAAGCCTCCTCTTGCTGGAGGTCTTCGCCGATATTGAGGTTTCTGCCACTCGCCAAGAGGTAATTGTACTCAGCCAAACCAAACACCGTGCGATAGCCCTTGCCTGCCGACAAGCGGATGCTGATGGCATCGATAGGCGAATACTTCAAGTGGAAACGAGGGGTGAAGAAGTTGCCATAAAGCGAACTATGGTCGAAACAGACACCTGCCATTGCCGTCAACTTCGTGCCTAACGTATAGGTGTATTGGGCGTATGCTCCAGGAGTCGTCTCCTTCTCGTTCATTCTCTGCATCTCCGACAAAAGGTAAGGAGAGTCTTCTATCCCTACTGTCGGTCTTGGAGAAACATTCACATTGGAACGCTGTCTCAGGTAATCATGGTTGACGCTCAAACCTACCGACAAATTGTGCTGATGAGTAAAATTGGTCTCAAAAATCAGTGAGCCATAGAGATTCTTCTCATTGAGGTCGTAGAACCTGTTGCCATACTGGGCATCGAGCTGGTGCATCGAAGCTGAGGACATGAAGGCAATATTGGTACCATGCTCATGATTGAGGATGAAGGCATGTTTCATATAACCCTCATAACGGTTGGTATGGAGCTTGATTCGATAAATATCATCACTATGAACCTGTTGCTCATCCTCTGGCTTCAAGTAATCCACATTGATTTGACCTGTAATCGACTCATAGCCATTCTTCACCGAAGCACTACCCTTGGATACTTGAATGCCTTTCATCCAAGGTCCCGGCACATAGCCCAGGGCGTATGGGATGGCTGCACCACGGAAATTCGGCAGATTCTCGGTGAGCATCTGTACGTAAGTGCCCGAAAGACCGAGGAGTTTGATTTGTCTTGCACCCGTCGTGGCATCATTATAAGCCACATCAACCGATGGGTTGGTCGTGAAACTCTCGCCTAAGTTGCAACAAGCCGCCTTGAATAGCTCCCCTTTTCTTTAGTTCTACTTTTTCTCAAACTGTTTTTTTCATCCACTTTGTGAGTGCCACTTGACTAAAACAAGTAAGTAAAATATAGAAAAAAATAATAAAAAGACAGGGAGATCGCAAAGATAATCGTATTTTTGCAATCTCCTGATACGTTTACCAGCAATATGGTATCCCTCGATTCTCGCACTCTTTACGCAGAGCAGCGAGGAAGTAACTGCGCTCGCTGCCCCAACCACGAACCTTGCGCTCGTGATCTACGGTCTGCTTCAGTTGTTCATCGCTATATGCGGCAAAGCGGGCTGCATACTCTGAAATTCTTGACTCGGCATTAGCTGCCATCACATTCTCATTGTTCTTTAAATCTGAATTTGGATTCATAAAGA
>UMBZ01027785.1_pt1 | contig 14288 bp, 9 predicted proteins | sample 1964091 | NCBI WGS metagenome assembly UMBZ01 (sample SAMEA4835954, study PRJEB28245) | human gut metagenome | biome: gut microbiome; material: fecal sample | place: Denmark | collected 2008
ATTCCGAACCACAAAAAGGTCAGCCCTTTCACTTGTATTTTGACAACTGAATAAATCATTCACTAAGACTTTAATTCTGATGATTTTAGCCACCTTATCGGGTACGCCGTGACTTCTGCATTGCAGAACAGCGAGAACTCCCGGTATAAGTAACAGGTTGCCCCTGTTACGGCGATGACAGTCAGAAGGATAATGATACTTCTCTACGGAGCTGGCGGAGTACCCGGCAGAGGTGAAATTCCTATGATACAGATTAGCAGTCTGTTCCTTAGTGACTTCCCGTGAGCTTATTGCTCGGCAAGGGGTGTTGAGAACAAATATTGCCCGACCGGTTAGGAAATGAGCCGGTCAAGTACATAGCCATACTGCGATGGCTATGAATTTTACGAAAGGAGGACGCACAAAGTGTCGAACTGCAAAACGATTGCGATATGCAATCAAAAAGGCGGAGTTGGAAAGACAACCACTACGGTAAACCTCGGCGTCGGTCTTGCAATGCAGGGGAAAAAAGTGCTGCTCATAGACGCAGACCCACAGGGCGACTTAACCACTTGTCTCGGTTGGCAGGATACAGACAACTTGGGTATCACGCTTGCAACGAAACTCACAGATGTCATAAATGAAACGATGAATGACCCTACGGTCGGTATTCTGCACCACGACGAAGGTGTTGACCTTGTTCCTGCAAACCTTGAGCTTTCTGCAATGGAATTTAACCTTGTCAATGCAATGAGCAGAGAGACGGCATTGAGAAACTATCTCAGCAAAGTGAAGGACAAATACGACTATATCCTTATAGATTGTATGCCTTCCCTCGGAATGGTAACAATCAATGCTCTATCTGCGGCAGACAGCGTTATTATTCCTGTTCAGGCTCAGTATTTACCGGCAAAAGGAATGACGCAGCTTGTTCAGACCATTTCAAGAGTTAAGAAGCGTATCAATCCGAACTTGAAGATTGACGGTATGCTTCTCACTTTGGTGGATAGCCGTACCAACCTCGCCAAAAGCACGGTAGAAGCTCTGAGAGAGAACTTCGGTAATCAAATTAAGATGTATCGAACATATATCCCGATTGCCGTAAAAGCCGCAGAGACTTCTTCCAAAGGCAAGAGCATTTTTGCCTATGAACCCAACAGTACGGTGTCAAAGGCGTACACCGAATTTACAAAGGAGGTGTTAGCCGATGGCAGGAAGAAAGAGCGACTTCACTCTCACGAAGCTCGATGACTTATTCTCAACGCAGGAACAGAGAGATGAAGAAAAGCTTTCAAAAATCCGAGATATTCCCTTGACTGAGATTGACGATTTCCCCGACCACCCTTTTAAGGTGCGTGATGACGAGGATATGGCACAGCTCATTGAGAGTATCAAGGAACGAGGGGTTATTACTCCGGCAACGGTAAGGCAGAAAGAAAATGGCAGATACGAACTCATTTCAGGACACAGACGAAAGCGAGCTTGTGAGCTTGCCGGGTTTGATACTCTCCGTTGTGAGGTCGTTGAACTGAACCGAGACGAAGCCACGATTTTAATGGTTGAGAGCAACTACCAAAGGTCGCAGATACTTCCCTCGGAAAAAGCCTATGCCTACAAAATGCGTTTGGACGCAATAAAAAGGCAAGGAGAACGCACGGATTTAACTTGTGACCCACTGGGGGACAAGTTGGCGGGAACAAAATCAGTAATGTTGTTAGCTGATAAATCAGATGACAGCAAAACGCAAATTCAGCGATATATTCGTCTTACAAACCTTGTTCCCGAACTGTTGGAATATGTTGACGAGGGGCGAATTAAAATGCGACCGGCGGTTGAACTGTCTTTTCTTGATGAGGACAGTCAGCGTGATGTGGTTGATGAAATCGACCTGAACGACGCAACCCCGTCTCACGACCAAACAATCCGTATGCGAAAGTTCTTTGAGGAGGGCAAGCTCACAACCGAAGCAATCCAAGCGATTATGTCGGAGGAAAAACCAAACCAAAGGGAGAAAATTGTTTTGAGGGGCGACAGGGTTCGACAGCTTATTCCGAAGAATATTCCCATAAGCCAAACGGAGGATTTTGTGTGCAAGGCATTGGAGCATTACAACAAGTTTCTGCGAAGCAGAGCCGACCGTGACAGCCGATAGCCTTCCCCCTTTCTCACACTCTAACCCCTATATATACCGGCTATTTACCTGCTGAAAAAATATACTCTATCTCCCTTGAGTATATCTATCTCTAATAACATATAGCTGTCTATAAAAGGGTTCGCACATTTGGAGTAAAAGCAAAATGTCTGCTACGATAAAAAGTTCTGCCAATCGCACCTTTGATGTTTTGACCGGTTTTGATTACGATTAAGGCAGAAAGGAGCGATGGATATGAAAAACAGGATGATACCTTGTGTTCTTGCCTGCCTGATGATTTTCCTCGTGGGTTGTACCGGTAACACAGCCAAAGAAGCTGCACAGGAGATAACGAAAACAGAGACTTCTTTTCCGGCTGGTAATACCGAAACAAATTCTCAGGAAGAAACGGCAGAAGAACCGGAAAGCACGGCAGTTCAGGAGAAAACACCGATTACGGCAGAAGAAAGCCAGTTAACCGCTGAAAGTCAGACGGTTACGACGGTACAGACAAAACCGTCGGAAGAAAAAACGGCTGAAACTCCTGCAACCGAAAAGCCAAAGTCAGAACCACCGAGGCAGACAACCACGCAGGCTGAACCCGATAAACAACCGGAACAGCCGAAAGAACAGACAACTGCCGAACAAAAGCCGGTTGAAAAGCCGACTGAAAAGCCGGCAGAACCGAAACCGACAGAGCCGCCCAAACAGACATTCGATGTCAGCCCTTATGTTAGTTACGCAAAAGAGTATGCTGTAAGCATAGGGCTTTCTCTTGACAGCACGGCGACTGAATGTTGGGACAATCCCATATCCGCAAATCCTAACCGAAGCGGTATCAAGTCTGATATTGAAAGCAGACTGAACCGATACAAGAACAGCGAGGGTTTTACCGCTGTGTGGATATGGACAGAAAAGCTATCCGATACGGAGTACAACACCTATATCGGCTACTGCTAAAACAAAATAATTTTAAGCGGACGCACTGAGTAAAATCGGTGCGTTTTTGCATTTCAAGGAGGAAAACGCAATGGTTAAAACAAAATTCAAGAAAGCCGTCTCGCTTATGTTGGCGGCGGTTATGAGCCTCACTGCTTTTATGGGCATTGGGGCAACGACAGCCTTTGCAGCCGTAGGCGAAAAAGCCGATGTGTACCTCGTCGATTATCCCCGAAGCGGAGATACCAATAACAACGGCGAATGGGGACACGGCAATCTCAACTATATGAACGGTTGGAAAGGCTTGTCCACGAAATATACGGGACTTCGTGCAATGGGTTCGTATTCGGGCAATATCGCCTACTGTATCGAGCCGGGTACAGGTCAGCGGACTGGAGATACTCTCACCGAAAAGGACGAGAACTTCTTCAACAACATCAGTCCGAACGGTACGATTTCCGGCGATGATATTCGCCTGCTTATCGGTCGTATCTTGCAGTACGGCTACCGTGGAGGAATTTCGACAAGCTGGAAGTCGCAGAATGAAAGCGACGCAAACTGTATCGCCCACGCTTATGCCACTCAGATTTTGATTTGGGAAACGATTGTCGGCGAAAGAGACGCAGGCTTCAATCACGTTTCTACGGGCGGGTACAATGCCGTGCTTGAATGTGTAAGCTCTGCACACCCTCTCCGCAGTAAAATCCTGTCTTACTACAACAGTATGGTAACAAGCGTTCAGTACCATACGAAAGTTCCGAGCTTCTGCACAAGGTCAAGCGGTTCTGCCAAGGTAAACGAGCTTGAATGGAACGGAAGCAAGTATGTTGCAACTCTCACCGATACAAACGGTGTGCTTGGCAACTACAACTTCTCGGCAAACATTGACGGCGTTTCGTTCTCTGTCAGCGGAAACAAATTGACTGTTTCGATGGAGAAAGCTCCGAGCAAGGAATTTACCATCACAGCCGCAAAAAAGAACGGTGTCCGCAGAGGTGTAGTTGTATGGACTGACGGTATCCATCAGAATGGCAACGGCATTCAGGATGTGGTCACTTATGCTCAGGAGGTCAGCGACCCTGTCAGCGGATTTGTCAAAATGAAGGTAAGCTACGGCTCTTGTCAGATTGTAAAGACAAGTGAGGACGGAAAGGTTGACGGTATTCACTTTACCATCAGCGGTAACGGTGTCAATCAGACTGTAACAACCGCAAACGGCGGCAAATTCCAACTGGATAACCTTATGCCCGGTGTTTACACGGTAACAGAACAGTCTATCGACAAATATGTACCGCAGGAGGTTCACAGAGTTACTGTTGTTGCCGGTCAGGTGGCAAAGGTCAACTTCAATAATGTTCTCAAGAGAGGTAATCTTCAGGTTATCAAATCTTCGGAGGATAATCTGGTCGAGGGTGTAACTTTCCACCTTTACGGAACTTCGCTTGCGGGTATTGCCGTAGATGAATATGCAGTGACAGATAAGAACGGTGTTGCTTCTTTCGATGATGTGCTTATAAGCGGCACTACCCCATACACCATTGAGGAAGTGGATACCGCAATCCGTTATGTTGTGCCTGCAAATCAGACCGCACCGATTAACTGGAAAGAAGTAACCACAAGAAACTTCACGAACATTCTCAAAAAGTTCAGCGTAACCGTAACAAAGAGCGACCGAGAGGAAGGCACACCGCAGGGCGACGCTACCCTTGCCGGAGCAGTTTACGGCATTTATAAGGGCGAAACCCTTGTGGACAAATATGTTACGGATAAGAACGGGCAGTTTACCACAAAGGAATATATCTGTGATGATGACTGGACAATCCGTGAAATCACGCCGTCCGAGGGTTATCTGCTCGACGGTACAATCCATAAGGTCGGTGCTGAACCGCAGCTTTATACGGTGGAACACAATCAGACCGCAAATGATGTTACCGAACAGGTTATGAAAGGCAATATCGCTATCATCAAGCATACCGATGACGGCGAAACAAAGATTGAAACACCGGAAAACGGTGCAACCTTTGAAATCTATCTGAAATCTTCCGGCAGCTTTGATTCAGCAGAGGAAGATGAAAGAGATGTAATTGTTTGTGATGAAAACGGCTTCGGTCAGACAAAGGATATGCCTTACGGCGTATATACCGTTCATCAGACCTCCGGTTGGGAGGGGCGTGAGTTAATGGACGACTTCGATGTGTTCATTTCTCAGAACGGACAGACCTACCGCTATCTTATTAACAACGCAAACTTTGAAAGCTATATCAAGGTTGTTAAGGTGGACGCAGAAAGCGGTAAAAACATTCCTTATGCCGGTGCTGGGTTCAAAATCTTTGACCCGGACGGCAATCAGGTAACAATGACCTTCACTTATCCTACTCCGACAACGATAGATATTTTCTACACTGATGCAAACGGACAGCTTGTTACACCGGAGAAACTGGAATACGGCAAGGGATATTCTCTTGTTGAGGTTCAGGCTCCTTACGGATATGTGCTTGACAGCACACCGGTGTACTTTGATGTGGCAGAGGAACATTCTTCCGATGAGGGTGGTATTACCGTGATTAAGGTCGATAAGCCTAATATGGCACAGAAAGGTACTGTCAGCATTGAAAAGACCGGCGAGGTATTCTCAGGGGTAAATATCTCCGGAGAGGAAAATGCCGATGTGATTTATCAGCCTGTCTATGAAGTGAAAGGTCTTGCAGGTGCGGTTTATGAGATTACCGCAGCAGAAGATATTATCACTCCTGACGGAACACTCCGTTATGCAAAGGGCGAGGTCGTAGATACTGTTACCACAGATGAAAACGGACTTGCAAAGAGTAAGGAGCTTTACCTCGGCAGATATACGGTAGTTGAAATTACCGCACCGGAGGGTATGGTTATCAACAAGGAAGCACACGAGGTCGAGCTTACCTACGCAGGTCAGGAAGTCGCCGTGACCGAAACGGCAACCAGCTTCGTAAACGAGAGACAAAAGGTTACGGTAAGTCTTGAAAAAGCTATCGAGAAGAACGACATCTTCAATATCGGCAACGGCGATGAAGTGAAGAACATCAGCTTCGGACTTTTCGCTGCTGAGGAACTTGTTTCAACAAGCGGTACTTCTATCCCGGCAGACGGTCTGATTGAGATTATCTCACTTTCCGAAAATGGTAAGGCTGTTATCAAAACCGACCTTCCTTTCGGAAGCTACTATGTAAAGGAACTTGCAACCGATGAGCATTATATCCTTTCCGACAGCAAGTATCCGTTTGCTTTCAGCTATGCGGGACAAGATACCGAAACAGTTGAGCTTGCAGTCAATGACGGCAAGCCGATTGAAAACAAGCTCATTTACGGTTCTGTTTCCGGTAAGAAGATTACCGAGAACGGCGAAGAACTCGGCGGTGCGGTTATCGGTCTGTTTAAGGTTGATGAAACCGAATTTACAAAAGAAAATGCTTTGATGACTGCTACCTCTGAAAATGACGGTAGCTTTTCTTTTGAAAAAGTACCGTATGGCAACTGGCTTGTAAGAGAAATCGAACAGCCTGCCGGTTTCGTGCTTGACGTTACTTCCTATGAGGTTATCGTGTCCGAGGACGGTCAGATTATCGAGGTTGAAATTGTCAACGAGTATGTTCACGGCAACATCAGACTCACAAAGGTTGATGAAGATTACCCGGACAACAAGCTGACAGGAGCGACCTTTGAGGTTTACAAAGATGTAAACGGAGACGGCAAATTGGACGACGGCGACGAGCTTATCGGTACACTTACTGAAACAACTACGGGTATTTACGAGATGAAGGAGCTTCTTTACGGAAAATACCTTGTAAGAGAAACCAAAGCACCGGAAGGCTTTGAGCTTGATAAGGGTGTGTACTCTGTTTTCATTGAAAAGGATGAAACCACCTACGAGGTAGAAAACAAAGTCGGCGTCGGCTTCATTAACACGGCTATGAAAGGAAACCTGAAAATCGTTAAGACTTCCTCTGACGGTAAGGTTGAAGGCTTCACTTTCAGAGTTACGGGAGTAAACGGTTATGACCGCAGCTTCACGACCGATAAGAACGGCGAAATCGTTATCGAGGGACTTCGTATCGGAGATTACACCATTTCCGAGGTTCAGGATACTGTTTCTGCTTCCTATGTGCTTCCTGCGGATAAGATTGCAACCGTAAAGGTTGGCTCTACTACCGTTGTGGAAATGCACAATGAGTTGAGAGATACACCAAAGACCGGAGATAACAGCAATGTTGGCTTGTGGACTGCACTTGCGGGACTTTCTGCCCTCGGTATTGTAGGCACAGCCATTGTTGCGTACAGAAAAAAGAAGAAGGAGGACAATGAGTAATGGACGCTAAAACAATCGTAGCAGTTGTATTGGTCGCCTTTATTATCGGCGGCTTTATCTTCTTGCAGATTAAGAACAGAAAGAAATAAGGAACACCAAAGTGGGCGGAGTGAAAACTTCGCCCACGGTTCTTTTACGGAGGTGCATTATGAATAAGCAAAAGACGGTTGACAGCAAGGTGCTTGCAATACTCAGAGAATGCCCCGAAACGAGGTATGACGATATGCAGCTTATCCTTTGCTATTACAACCGATACAGCTATATGAGAGTCGGAGATTTACCGCTTGAGGATATAGTCAACAACTATAAAGGCTACGGCTTGCCGTGCTTTGAGACTATCCGCAGAGCAAGACAGAGAGTGCAATCCCTATTTCCCGAACTGTCAAGGCAGTGCAGTGGCTGCGACTGCGGAAACATCAGAATTGTGATTGAAGTAAGCTGAGGTGTGGATATGAACGAGGAAAAAAGAAAAATCGGTGAATACACTGTTCTTTGCTCGGTCAATGTGGGCGAAAAGGAAGTTATCTTGGCTTCCAATGAGCAAAGCACAAACGGCGATAAATATATGTGCGGCTTTGCAGAGCGAAACGACCTGTTTGAACTGTGTTCGGAATGTATGGTAAGCGATGACTATATTGAAATCGTACACCTTTTCGGAAGCCGTGTGGCAAATGAAGCGGAGCTTTTCAAGGAACAGGTCGAAAAACTGGATATTCCAATCACGCTCATAACGGAAGCCGATTGTATCCCCGACCACTATTCCAAAGACATCAACGGCAAAATCATAGCTATTGACCCCAAGGTATTAAAGCCCGAATTTCAGAGAGCCGACAGACAACTCTACTATGTTACGGGCGGTTTTGGTGCGTCGGCGAACAGCCGAGGAAGTGCCGTATTTTGCACCAATCTTCACACCGGCAAATCAACCCGTTATGAAAGAATGGATGTAATGGGCGAAGTAAAGCCTGAGCGTCTGCCTGAGTGGGCAAAGGAAAAGGCACAAGAGCTTTTACACAAGAAGCGAAACAAAGAAAAAGAACGATAAGGAGGACAAAGCAATGAAGGAAAAATTCACTTTTCAGCAGAAAACAAAGCTTCTGACGAAACTGTTTGACGCAGGCTGCAATACCGAAAAGAAATTGCAGCAGCTCGATATGGAGAGCATTTTGAAAATTCCGGGTATCACTATTCCGGATATGAGCCTGATTATCGAGCTTCAGAAGCAGACCAAAGCCAATAAGCTGTTCTCTTATTTGGGAGGTGGCACTGATGAGCAGGCAGGAACAGAATGACCGCCATATCATTTGGAGCGACATTAGCCTTGACCTTGATGATTGGCGAGAGTCTTTGGAGGAACTGTATCCCGGATATTCCGATGATGAGCTTTACGACATTATGGTAAAATCCAATGCCGAAAACCTATATGATGAACGAGTAAATCTTGATATTCAGCTCTCACAGCCGATTATCGTAATCGGCGACCTCGGCAGATGGAACGGCAGAGTGGCGGGCTACAAGATGATTGATTCCGGCAACATTAAGGACTGCCTTTACTCCGATATCGATTACACCGAATGGTATGTGGATAAGTACGGCGACCTTAGAGCCGATGCCGTTCATCACGACGGAACAAACCATTATCTATACCGTGTATTCAAAGACGGTGTTACCGATACGCAGATTGAAAATCTGCAAGATAAAATCTACAACGGAAAAGCCACAAGAGCCGACATCACACGAGTTACCAAAAGACTCGGCGATGATATTGCCGGCGTATATGGTTTTTCTATTCCAAAGCAAAGACAACCAAACGAACAAGCGAGGTGATGAAAATGGATTACAGAGTATTGACCGAAGCAGAGCGTAAATACACCTTCAGCCAAAGTCAGCAGCTCTCTATGCAGACCGGTCTTATCGGATATTTGCGAGCCGACTTCGGTTCTACCGGGAACGAGTTTTGGACGACTTGGAACGATTTCAGAAAAGACCTGAAAACCGATGAATTTAAGGCTGAATTTGACGATGTGATAAACGGATTGCGTGACGGCGATGTTTTGTCCGGCAGAAAGGCTATGTCCTCTTTCTGTTATTCCACTCCCGACAGTTCCTTCAATGATGACCGCAACCACTACGGCATTCGTCTTGATACGGAAAAGTACAGCTATCTTATGAGGTTTAACCCCAACAGGGGCGAGTACAATCTGTACTGCTATTGCTATCAGAAAGAGTGGCTGAACAACCACTTGAAAAATGCCGAGCGTGGTATCCGATTTATTGACCCGCACTATCAGGAGCAGTTTCGCATTGCGGACGGAGAAAAAATCTCAATCAAGCTCGGCGACGGCAAAACAATGGAGAGAACTTGCAGATATATCGACGACTACCATTTGGAGGTCGGCACAAATCTCTACCATATCTGCGAATTTGCCGAGCTTTGCGAGAGAAACGGTCATACCGTAGAACCAGCCGCAAAAGAAAACACGAAATACGCAATGGACAAAGAAAAAACACGATAAGGAGGTGCAGACGAGGTGGCAAGGAAATTTGACCTGATTTCGGAGCTATACGAAAGAACCTGTTTTGCAGTTACAGACAATCCGGTAAACTGGCAATCGTTTCTGAAAACAGCAGGCAGGAATTTCAGGCTCCGATTTGATGAACAGCTTCTCATTTATGCCCAAAGACCCGATGCAACAGCCGTGCTTGAAATCGAACGATGGAACGGTACTTTCGGTCGTTGGGTAAACCGAGGAGCAAAGGGTATTGCCGTATTTGAGGACGCAGACAGAAGCCGTCAAAGGCTGATTCATTACTTTGATATATCGGACACCCACGAAAGCCGACATTCCCGCACTGTTCCTATTTGGGAGATGAGACCCGATTATGAAGCAGAGGTTATCGAAACGCTTGAAAACACTTTCGGTGCGGTAAACGATACAACGAGTATTGAAAATGTCGTCAAAGAGAGCATTGCCAATGCCGTCGAGGACAACATCGCAGACTATATCTCCGACTTTATGAGTTTGGGTGCAGGAAGCGATATTGAGTATTTGTCTGCCGACGAAGCAAATGCCTTGTATTTGGAGCTTGTCAGAAACAGCGTATCATATATGGTTATGGCACGATTGGGACTGGACGCAGACAAGGTTTATTCTCCCGATGACTTTGTCGGGATTTCAAGCTTCAATTCACAGGAAGTTCTCAATGCGGTGGGTATTGCTACAAGCGACATTGCTGAAATGGCGTTGCTTCCTGTCAGCAGAACAATCAGCACGCTCAGTAAGGAAAATCGCATAATTGATGAACAGGGGCAATCCGAATACAATAAAGACATCAAAGACGAAAGGAGTCAAAGCGATGAGCGAAATCACATACACGATGGTGGGAGATTACAATCTTCCGAACCTGAAGCTGCCGGAGCAGACGGAAGTGACTCTCGGCAGATGGTCGCAGATGAGGAGAACTTATCTGAAGGAACATCACAAAATCCTGTACTACAATCTTCTGACGAAAGGGATTCTGAACAGTTACTTGGCGGAGGTTCAGCAGAGAGCGAGCGAACTGGAGGAAACTCTCGTGAAGCAGATGGCACAGAAAGCCGGGCTGACGGAGCAGATGAAAGCGGAAGATATGATGAAGTGGGTTCGCCTGATGAACAACATCAGGAACTCGGCACAGGAAATCGTGAAGAATCAGGTAATATTCGCTTAGAGTATTACGACAGAAACCACGAGAACAAGAGCCTGCCGTTTTTCGGTGGCGATGATACTATCCGAGAGATACTCGGCACTACCCCGCATTTGTCCGCTTCAAAGGAAGAAATCAAAGACTTCTATGAGAGAAATAGGGACAATGCGACCCGTACCGAATATATCAAGGGTATTTTCAACAACGATTACACCCGGCTTACCTTAAACGACGGCAGGCTTGTTGGATACAAAACATTTCAGAATGTCCTCCACTTGTGGGAGGGCGAATACGAAAACAGAACCGCTCAGAGCTTCTATGACTGGGGCGTTATCGCACAGCATTTTGAAGCAATGAGACTTTTGGGAGAATTGACCGATACAATGAAGCCGCTTCCGTCTATGGACGGTCAGTTGACTCTCATAATGGGCAATCAGGCGGAGGAACAAAAAACCTCTGCCTTTACTTTTTCTCAGGAAATCATAGACGCTGTACTGACCCGTGGAAGCGGAGTTTCCGAGGGCAAAATGCGTATCTATGAGCAGTTTGAAAAGAGCCTTTCTGCTAAAGAGAACGCCGACTTCTTGAAAAACGAATACGGTTGGGGCGGCTCTTACCCTGTCATTATCGGTGCAGGCATTGACGAACAGCACGACGGAAAAGGTATCACAATTTCAAAAGGTATCGGAAGCGACAAGCCACACATTACGCTTTCTTGGTCTCAGGTTGAAAAGCGTATCGGAGACCTTATCCGTATGGACAGATACCTAAACCCAAAGGAAAAAGAAAAGTACCCGGAATGGCTTGAAAAGCAGGAAGAAAGGCGAGCCGAGCTTGCAGAGCAGAGAAAAAACCGTGAGATACTCTCTACCGCACCGCCTGAGCCTGAAAACAAAGTGGACGAAACGGAAGCACAGTATGAATATCATCTCGGCGACAGCGTGTATATCGGAGCTTCGCAGTATGAGATTTTGTCCTTTGATGAAAACCGTGTAATGCTCTATGACTTCGATATGCCCCTATTCAACAAGGAGCTTTCAAGGGAAGAATTTGACCGAAAAGTGCGTGAAAATCCAATGAACGACCACTTGAAGGTCAGTGTATTACCGGCAGAAGAAAAAGCCGTTACAGGCGAAAACGAAGCTCAAAACGATACCGAAACCGTACAGGATTTCAGTTCGAAAACCGGTTATGACGACGCCTTCTTTATCGACCGGGACAATGAAAGCGTAGCTTGGATGTACTATAACCCCGACAGCAATGCCGGAGGTCAGTATGTTACAAATACGCTTTCTTTTGACGAGATACAGCAAGCTGCAAGGGAGTATGACTCGGCTGAGGATTTCTTTGATTACCTCGGCAGTATTGCAAATCAGGAGCTTGCCGATGTAGGCACGGAATGGTTTGAGGACGCAGACCGAGAATTTCACAGGACACCGGATTTGACCGACTGTACCTCCGCCACAATGGAAGCACTCATTGAAAACGCTGAAAGAACTGATATGGTGGCAACGAACATCGGAAATGTACCGATTGAGGATTACAGAGAAATCGTTGCTACTCAAAACGGTTTTGACAGTTATGAGGAAATGTATAACGAGGGTGTTCGTATCGGCAACGGTTACGACAAAGAGCCTGAACCGATTGTACCCGCTTGGGAGCAAAAGAAAAAGTCAAAGGTAAAGAGCTTTGACCTCCACCCGGATATTCCGATGTCGGAGCGACACAACTTTGACCTTGCCAATAATCAGGTTGAAGAAGTGAACAAAAAAGAGCGTTTTCACAGAAACTATGCAGCGATTAAGGTCTTGAAGGATTGTCAAAACGAAAACCGTTTTGCAACACCTGACGAGCAGAAAATCTTGTCGAGATATGTCGGTTGGGGCGGTATTCCCGAAGCCTTTGACGAACGAGCCGGAGCTTGGCATACAGAGTATGCAATGCTGAAAAATATCCTAACGCCGGAGGAATATGCGTCGGCAAGAGAAAGCACCTTGACCGCCTTTTACACTCCGCCCGAAGTATCTACCGCCATTTACAAGGTGTTGGAACAGATGGGATTTCAGGAGGGCAACCTGCTTGAGCCGTCCTGCGGTATCGGTAACTTCATCGGTATGCTGCCTAAGTCAATGGAAAACGCAAAGGTTTACGGTGTTGAGCTTGATACCATTTCAGCCGGTATCGCTCAGCAGCTTTATCAGAAATCTTCCATTGCGGCACAGGGCTTTGAGGAAGTAAATGTCCCCGACAGCTTCTTTGACGGTGTTATCGGCAACGTGCCTTTCGGAGATTTCAAAGTCTCCGATAAACGATATGACAAGTACAACTTCTTAATCCACGATTATTTCTTTGCAAAATCGCTTGATAAATTACGCCCCGGCGGTGTGATGGCTCTTGTGACAAGCAAAGGAACTATGGACAAGGAAAACTCCAATGTCCGAAAATATATCGCACAGAGGGCGGAGCTGCTCGGAGCAATCAGACTTCCGAACGACACCTTCAAAGGTAATGCCGGGACAGAGGTCGTATCCGATATTCTGTTTCTGCAAAAGCGAGACAGACTCATAGATATTGAGCCGGATTGGGTTCATCTTGACACCGACGAAAACGGTATAAGAATGAACTCATATTTTGTTCAGCACCCGGAAATGATACTCGGCGAAATGAAAATGGTAAGCGGTCGCTTCGGACCGGAAGCAACCTGTGAGCCGTTTGATAATGCCGACCTTTCGGAGCTTTTGAACGAAGCAGTCTCAAACATTCACGGAGAAATCTCTGAATACGAGGTTGCGGACGAGCTGGAGGAAGAAGATAATACCATCCCGGCAGACCCTATGGTAAGAAACTTCTCTTACACGGTTTTGGACGATAAAATCTATTTCCGTGAGAACTCCCGTATGTCCCCGGTGGAGGTATCTGCAACCGCTGAGAACCGCATTAAGGGTATGATTGGGATAAGAGATTGCGTCCGTAACTTGATTGAACTGCAAACCGAGGATTACCCGGACAGCGAAATCAAACAGGCACAGGAAAAGCTGAACACTCTGTATGACAGCTTTACAAAGAAGTACGGACTGATTAACAGCCGTGCCAATACTTCCGCCTTTTCCGATGACAGCTCCTATGCTCTGCTCTCTGCTCTTGAGGTCTTGGACGAAGATGGCGAACTGGAACGCAAGGCGGATATGTTCTTCAAGAGAACGATTAAAC
>UMBZ01035515.1_pt1 | contig 14045 bp, 8 predicted proteins | sample 1964091 | NCBI WGS metagenome assembly UMBZ01 (sample SAMEA4835954, study PRJEB28245) | human gut metagenome | biome: gut microbiome; material: fecal sample | place: Denmark | collected 2008
ATGGCGTAGCTATCTTTAGCCATATCTATGATGAATGGAAAGCAGCTTCCGGTAAACAATAATCGGGATTAAGATTCTCCAACTACAAGGTTGTAGAAACATAGTTTGGATTTTACCGCACACCTCACTAAGCAGCACTTAACTGATTATTACACAATAAATTAGGTAGTGTACGATGTTCAATCAACACCGCACCCGTACCCGAGCAATACAAGGAGTCATCAATATCCCAACATCAGGTGCCCTGAAGTATCCTTCACTTATCGTTTCGGAGGATACAAGGCTAAAAAGCATGAGGAAGTGGATACTTCGAGATTTGGAATATAAAATGGATTGGTTTGCGAAAATAGGCACGCATTCTTTTCTATATGCGTGCCTATTTCTCTTGCAAGATTTTCTTTTTTCTTGTTAATCTTTTCATGACAAGCACGAATACGGTCGAGCAACTCTTTCCAATAGTTGCCACCACCAAGATTTTTGAGTCGTTCATCGTCCATCGTAAACCCTTTTACGATGGACTCATTCCGTCGCTCTGTAGCCCAGTGACGGAAACGCGTACCTTGAATAGATTTTACACGATAGCCCACAGATATGATAACATCAAGGTTATAGAACTTCACTTCTTTGCTTTTGGGTTTTTCCTGCCATAGCACCATGCTGAGTGGTCTGTCGGAATTTCCGAACAACCACTTTTTCATCAAGTTCTCCCTCTTTAAAAATATTTGATAAATGCTGACGTCTGGAAAGACTTTGGAAACATCATAGAGTATGATGCGACAGGTATTGACAAGGTGACAAACCGCAGCGATGTGAAGGAAATCTCCCGCTATTCTCTCAACGGACAGCGAGTAACCTCTCCTACCAAGGGCGTGAATATCGTGGTATATAGTGATGGCAGCATCAAGAAAGTTGCCGTTCAATAAACAAAATAGAAAATCGGTGTTACTCTCAGTAGTAGCACTGATTTTTTCATTTATAAGTTATAAAAATCAAAAAAAAGGCAGGTTATATCACGTATAAGTGAAACTTTTCGTATATTTGCAGTAAAATAAGTTGGAGGATAAGAATATGGCAAAAATCAAACGTAGGAAACTGCCGGTAGGCGTTCAGTCTTTCAGAAAAATCAGAGAAGAAGGATACCTCTATGTTGACAAGACGGATATTGTTTGGGAATTGGCGAACAACGGCGATCAGTATAATTATCTCAGTCGTCCTCGTCGATTCGGAAAGTCTGTGCTCGTTGATACCCTTGAATCCTATTTCTTAGGCCGAAAGGATCTCTTCGAAGGTCTCAAAATCATGGAGATGGAAGAGGAATGGAATCAGTATCCTGTTATCAGACTTGACATGAGCCGTGGCGGTGCCAGTGCCCAAGGAATCCAGTCGTATCTCAATATCTGCTTTAAATCGTATGAGCAGAAATACAATATCACTCCGGATCCTACAGCCCAACTTGCAGACCGTTTTAATGCCATTATCACCACTGCCTATCAGCAGACAGGCATGAAGGTGGTAGTCCTCATAGATGAGTATGACTCCCCACTCCAGCACTCCTGGAAAACTCCTGAGCACGAAGCATGCACAGATATATATCGCAATGTGTTTGCCATACTGAAAGCTGATGATGAGTTCGAACGATTCGTATTCATTACAGGAATCACCAAGTTTACGCAGATTTCACTCTTCTCTGCGCTCAACAATCTGACCAATATCAGTTTCCTTCCACAATATGCGCCACTCTGCGGTATCACTGAAGAAGAAATCAGCGAGAATTTTCAGCCAGAGTTGGAGAAAATGGCAGAAATGAACAATTGGACTTTGCAGCAAACTCACGACAAACTGAAGGAATATTATGATGGTTATCACTTCAGCCGGAAAAACATGATAGATATCTATAATCCTTTCAGTCTTGTCAATGCATTGAATACTCAAGAGTTAGCTAATTTCTGGGCTGCTTCAGGTGCCACTTCCAGATTACCAAAGTTTATAACCAATGCAGAATTACACTTGGGTGATTTTGAAAATTGCCGCATTCTCCGCAATGTTTTGGAGACATCTGATGTTACAGGGGGTGGAGTTTCCTTATTCCTCTATCAGTCGGGGTATCTCACAATCAAGGACAGCGACGAATTCGGATATATTTTGGGATTCCCTAACAAGGAAGTGAGACAGGCACTATACGAGACGGTACTACCTGCTTTGACCATGAGGGAAGAGAGTGAAATCCAGTCAATGCAAGCAAACCTCTATATGCAATTAGGTACAGGGCAGGTATCCGAAGCCATGAAATCGCTGAAGGCGCTGATTGCTGATGTTCCTTATAGTAACAAGAAAATGGCTTCTATGGATATGGAAGAACGTTATCGCCTGATTATCAGCACTATTCTCAACGCCATAGGCATGAAGGTAGAGATAGAGCACATGCTTTCTACGGGCAGGATTGACCTCATTACCTCTACCTCACAATACATCTATGTGATAGAATTGAAATTAAGAAACAATGGCGGAAAGGAAGCTGCAGTCCGACAGATCATCGAACATCAATACTTGGAGCCTTTCAAGGCTGATTCACGAGAGGTGATTGGTTTGGGAATAGAACTGGACGATGAAGGAAAGGGCTTGCTCGACTGGAAAATCGCAAAGGAGTAAGTATTCCTTAAATCATATATAAACATAATAAAGAGGATGTGTCATGGACTTATGACACATCCTCTTTATTTTATAGGATCCCGCCTTTTACGGAATATTAGAAGTGGAAACGGAGATCTACGCCACACTGGAAAGGATTGCCACGCTGGGCGAAGTATTCCTTGCTGCCAGTAGCGGCATTATCTACTGCAAAGGTATTGTAATGGGTATTCGTCAGATTGCGACCCCAGAAACTGATGAGGACCTTGCCTAAATCGGCATCCAGATGAGCACCTAAGACTGCATACAAATTCTGACTATAACTGTTGACCTGATCCCAATAGGTCTTGCCCTGTGCATTGACATTGGCTCCTAAAGTGAGCGAACGGAGGAAACGGCAATCGGTATCAATACGATAATCTGCAGTAGCAGAAAGCGTATGCTGCGGAACATAAGGTACAAACTTGTCCTTGAAATCCTCAGCCTCGCCGCCTTCCCCACTCCGATACTCATCAAATACGGCACGGGTATAACCATAGTTCACCATCCAGTCTAAATGGCCATTGAAAAGCTGACCTCTGAGCGCAGCCTCGATACCGCAACTGTGACTCTTGCCAGCATTAACCATCATCCTGCCAAAACCGTAATTGCCCGCCATCACGGACAACTGTTGGTTCTTTACCTGCATATAGAAAGCACTGAGATCCAGATGAAGCGCATTCTCAAAGAGATTGAGATGGGTTCCCAACTCGTAGTTCCAACTCACTTCTGGTTCATAAGAGATCGTCTGGTTCACCTTCTCATAATCCTCTGCAGTATGAGGGACATCATAATCACCACGCATCGCAGCCTGACGGTTGGCATTCAATTCTGTCTGCAGAATATCGCTGAACATCTGGATGTTATAGCCACCGGCACGATAACCCTTGCTGACTACCGCATACACATTACTGCCATGGGAATCCAATCGCCAGGTAAGTCCCAACTTAGGCAACAGCTCTTCGAAATGATCATGCGTGCGACCATCGAGCATACTGCGCAAAGTATAAGTTGCCTCCTTGCCCATCACGCTCGCCTTCATAGCCATATAGGCAGAACTCTCGTAATGGATGGAGGTAAGCATATAGTCGTAACGCAAACCCAATGTAAGAGAAAGCGAAGAAGATAAATCGAAAAGGCTCTCGTGATAGAAACCAAGATTGGACTGAGGCGTATGATACAATCCTGGCGCACCCATAGAAACCTCCATGCCTACTCCACCAGCTTGTTCTATAGCTCGCTGAGCGGCAGCCTGGGCAGCAGCTGCTGGCATTCCCTGAGCTATCATCTTGCCTGCCATCGCCTGCACCATCGCATCATACATCTGGCGCTGGATGGCATTGCCGATAGGCGCCGTCATCGCTTCATCAAAGAACACCGGTCCGTTGGTCTTCAACCACTGTTGGGAGAAGAAAGCACCTAATGTCCAATGCCAGAATCCGCCCACAGCCTTCTTTCCCTTGAAGGTAAACTCCTGGGTTAAGGAATTCTGCAACTGCTCCTGAAGGATGCGCATATAGTCAGCCGGAAGATAATCCTGATCCATCAGCATATGATCTTTCACATACTGATAACTCGAAACGGAAGTGAAATCGAAGAGATTTCCCTGACGGGTGAGACGCAAACCGGAAATCAGATTGTTGCGGCGATAGATGCCTGGGAAAGTGGAAGCTGGACGGTCGGTGTTGCCTGTAGCAAGATCCAGTTTGCCATAAGGAAATCCATTCTGATCTACATACTGATAATTGGCGAGAACATCAACATCCCAACCGGCATTCAGACGGGTTTTCACAAGCAGTTTTCCGCCCGCCTCATTCATCTTGTCAGCCCTTTCACCAGTAAAGGAATTGCGGAAGAAACCGTTCTGTCCATCATAAAAACCAGCCAAAGAGAAGGCTGTATTCTCATTCACCTTATTATAATGCGCTACCTCAAAATTGCGATAGCTGCGACTGCCATAGCCCAATTTCACATCTGTGCCCTGATAGGTAAATGGATTGCGGGAATACATTCTGACGAGTCCACCCTCTGTATTCTGTCCATAAAGGGTACCCTGTGGTCCACGGAGCACATCCACACGACTCAACTGATAATTGTGGAGATTGAAGGCAGACTTGCTCATCACCGGAATATCATCCATATAGATGCCCACAGAAGGACTGTTGACACGACTGCCGATGCCACGCACATAGACGGAAGACGACAAGCGGCTGCCGTAATTAGGCATCACAAAATTAGGGATATACTGAGAGAGTTCACGCAAATCATGAACACCGAGTTTATGAATCTGAAAACTGCTGAGTGAACTGCTGCTCAATGCCTGCTGACGGAGGCGACGGGTTTCCTTGGGTTGGGAAACGACTACAATCTCATCAATATCAAATACCTTGCTGCTATCCGCAAAAACGCTCTCTCTACTGACCAAATTACCATTAACGGCACTGGCTGGATGCATACTTTCCGCATTAGCCAGATATTCATTTTCTGCATTTACCGGCAGAAAATTTGCAGCTAAAGATGCGGCTATCAAAATTTTAAAATACATAATTCAACTGATTTTTTCGGCTGCAAAGGTACAAAGATTATCCCGAAAGGATTATCCTTATAAATTAGGAAATCAGACTGAACCTGAAAAATCAGAAAAGGGGAACATATCAGGAATTTCGCTTGAGATAAGCCCGGATGGCATACCAAAAATATGCTACTAAAATAATATAACCGACAGTATATAACGTACTGATACTGAATATGATATAATCTAAGGCGCACATGCCCATCAGACCTCCCAAATAAAGTATTCCTTCACCCAAAGTAAGACGGTTTTTTACTTCATCCACACAGGCAATGGCAAGTATGAGTATCGCCCATACGGATGCTAAGAAGAAGCCCAACACCTTAGGCACTGCAAAAGGATTGAGCGTAGGGTGGAAATAGAAATGACGCCATACCTCTGGCATGTAGGTCTGAATCGTGGCATAGAACGCAGCAGACAGCGATACCATCAGCACAAGGGCTGTTGGATAAGGTGAGTCGATATCATTGAAATGCACGATAGGCGCATTTCGCGTAAAGATCTTCTTCACCAGATAACTCACTCCTATCAGCACAAACACTATCAGGAAGATGAGCAGGTGGGTATTGCTGAACACCATGATAAACTGGGAAATGGGATCATCAGGCACTACCTTAGAAAGCATATTAGACTCATGTATCCAACCGAATACATTATCCTCTGTTGCCAACTGGATCCAAACTGAATCCTCACGATCCTGCGGAATTATCCTGATATCAGAAACAACCAGAAGACAGTGCTTCATGACTGCGAAAGAATCGATGGGAAGATGGCTGACGAATTCCTCCGGCTGCTGCTTGATAAGCATCAGAGAATCTGCTGCCACCTCGAAATTGTAGCGATAGGTATAATGATGCGTAGAAGAAAAAGAAATCGAATCGCGCTGGCGATCACTGTATTCCACCAGTGCTGCATGCTGTCCCTTTGCAATATGACGGTGATAACAACTGGTTACAAAGAAAAGCACAAAGACCATCAGCATGCCCGTAAGGACATACTGACAGCCTTTTCTCATATCGGATAACTTTAACTTCATCTGTATTTTATTATATGATTCTTCTGAATAGAACCTGCTCACGATGATCAGTTTGACTCAGCATAGACATTCATCTGACATTCCTTGCAGACAAACTCCAGCCTGAATCTTCTGCCATCGCCTAATACCAGCGAAAGCGGTTCTTTCCATGTAGGTTTCTTTCCACCCCTCTTCACGCAATATCCTAAGGAATAGCGGATGCAATGGCGGCACTGCATGATGAGCGATTCATCCTTGCGTTTGTTAGCACCCAGTTCGAATGCTGGTTGGATATTCTCAAGTCCATGCTTCTTGTAGAAATCAACCGCAGCATCATTGGCTATATTATAAGTATATCGCCATTTTTCATATTCCGGTTGCCAGGTTAATTCCTTCTGACTCTTAGCTTCACGTTCTCCCGGCTGATCCAATCTGTAAGGATTGGCAAAGAAATTTCTGTCCATACCAGAAATCAGCGAACGGTTGAGTTCATCAGTTATTCTCTGATCAAGTTTTTGAATCAATTCCCTACGGACATTTGAAAGCACACTGTTGGGGATGAACGCAGCATCAATATCATTCTTGAGTACCACATGCTTACATTCATATTTAGATTCACCGAACTTGCTCATCTGCGCAATCATATTATCATGCTGAGAGCGTTTGGCGCACTGCAGTTGCATAGGTGTGAAGACCTCTGCAGCCTTGTAGTACAAGCCCTGTTCTACACTCTTGAAGATATTAGCAGTGGCAAGGAATCCATCTACTACTTCATCATTATCCTCGTCCTTTTCCAACACAGGCTGGAGTTCGATAAAGAGCGGAATACGGCGTTCTGCTGTCTTGCGAGCAAGAATCTGTTCGAAAGCCTGGTCGTTGTTGCGATACAAAGCCATACCCGGTCTGAGGTTTTCCGGCATGCGGAAAGGGAAAAGGCGGTTGCCCTCTACCTTGTTGACACGGAAACCCTCCAACTCTCGCTCATCATTGATGAAACAGAGTCCGTCGCCATTGGCAAAACTTGCAACAGTAGCCACATTGAATGATACATTTCCACGGATTTCCTTCACCTTACCTACGTATTCACCGATAGCCTTCGGTGTGTCGAAGGAGGAAATATCGGGCTGTCTGCCATGCAGGAAATAGTTGGTAAAACCGCGGTTGAAGGTTTTCTTCAGATTCGGAACAAAATTATATTCCACATGTCCTCGCGAAGCACGTCGGTATTCGCGTGGATATTTGGCTACGATTTCATCCAATTTCTTGTTATAGGCAGCCACCACGTTTTTCACATAAGTGATATCTTTGAGTCTGCCCTCTATCTTGAAAGAAGAAGCTCCGGCATCAGCCAGGTCCTTCAGATAATCTAACTGACAAAGATCCTTGAGCGACAGGAGATAGCGCTGGTGCTCTATCATCTGGTTGTCGGCATCAACCAGATCAAACTTCATACGGCAGAACTGGGCACATTCACCACGGTTGGCAGAACGAGAAAAGCATTTTTCGGATGCATAGCAGACTCCGGAATAACTGACGCAGAGAGCACCATGCACGAAGACTTCAATCTCTCTGTCTGGAATAGCATTGTGGATGGCTTTGATTTCATCCAGTGACAGTTCACGTGCAAGAACCACTCGCTTGAAACCGATCTGAGTCAACCACAAAGCTTTCTCAGGAGTTCGAGTATCGCATTGGGTACTGCTATGTAACTCCCTCTTCCACAAACCTTTAGCTCTTACCTCCCAAAGGAGTCCCATATCCTGTAGCAAGAGTGCATCAACACCAATCTCATCCAACTGGGAAATCATCTTAAGCGTATCTTCCAATTCTGAATCATAGATGATGGTATTGACGGTAACGTGAACCTTGGCACCAAACTGATGGGCGTAATCACAGAGTTGCTTGATATCCTCGATAGAGTTGCCGGCAGCAGCTCGTGCACCGAAGCGTGGAGCACCGATATAGACGGCGTCTGCTCCATGATCGATGGCAGCTATACCGCATTCTAAATTTTTGGCAGGAGCCAATAATTCCAATGTTCTCATATCTTACTGAATATCATCAATATTATAAGGAGTCTCCTGGTAAACATAATAGTTAATCCAGTTGCTATAGAAGAGATTGGCATGTGCACGCCATGTAACCAATGGAGCCTCGTTAGGATCGTCGTGATAATAATAATTCTTTGGCAATTCCACATCATCGCGCTTGCCCATATCGCGCTTATACTCTTTATCAAGTGTATTTGGCGCATATTCAAGATGACCGGTTACAAAGAACTCACGGCCCCCTCTTGCCATCACGATGCTCACACCGCTTTCAGGAGATTCTGCAATAATGTCAAGTCCTGGTACCTTCTCAATATCCTCTCGTCTCACTTCTGTATGACGGCTGTGAGGCATGGCAAAGACATCATCAAAGCCTCTGAAGATAGGCTGTGACATATCCAGCGGTTTCTGCTGGAAGATACCGAACATCTTCTTCTCCAACGGATATTTCGGCACGCCATAGAAATGATAAAGTCCTGCCTGTGCGCCCCAGCAGATATAGAGCGTAGAAGTGACATGAGTACGTGCCCAATCGAAAATCTGCATGATTTCCGGCCAATACTCAACATCCTCGTATGCCATCGTCTCGATCGGAGCACCCGTAACAATCATACCATCAAACTTCTGTTTGGAGAGTTCGGAAAAATCCTTATAGAACATCATCATGTGCTCGATAGGAGTATTCTTAGGGGTATGACTCTTGAGTTTCATGAAATAGACCTCAAGCTGCAAAGGCGTATTTGACAACAGTCGCACGAGGTCGGTCTCTGTTGTTATCTTCAGCGGCATCAGGTTGAGAACCACGATTTTAAGTGGACGGATTTCCTGGCTATGAGCCCGGCTCTCGTCCATCACAAAGATATTCTCATGCTTCAGCAACTCGATGGCTGGCAATTTATCTGGTAATCTTAATGGCATTTTTTATCCTTTCTTTGTATTTTTCTGCAAAGTTACTGTAAAAATCTGACTTAGCGAAAAAAAAGAGGATTTTTTTTATAAAACGCAAAAAAGGTGTTGAACCGAAGTTCAACACCTTCCCCCCTGGAACAGTATCTAAATAAGACTAGGCCAAGACCCTTAAAAAGACTTGATCCAGAAGTAGATGCTATAACATCATCATTTCTTTTACCAAAGATCCAATCTCTCAGACTCTGGGATATACATTTTGTCTCCCTTCTTGACACCAAATGCCTCATACCAGGCATTGATGTGAGGAAGAGCGCCATTTACTCGCCATTCACCCAATGAATGAGGGTCGCTCTTTACGCGGTTGCGGATTTCCTGCTCTGTGATGTTCTGACCCCATACGCCAGCATAAGCAAGGAAGAAACGCTGTTCTGGTGTGAAACCATCCTTCTCCTTGAGCTTTTTCTTTGCAGTTGCATTTTTAAATGCATTGTAAGAAACCATCAGACCTCCGTGGTCTGCCAAGTTCTCACCCAAAGTGAATCGACCATTGGCATTCAAATCAGGCAATACCTTGATATTGCTGAAGAATGCAGCATACTGATCAGCACGCTTGTTGAAGCCCTCTGCATCATTGGCTGTCCACCAGTCATGCATATTACCATCTGAATCATACTGTCTTCCCTGGTCGTCAAATCCGTGAGTCATCTCATGTCCGATCACCACACCGATAGCACCATAGTTGAATGCTGCATCAGCCTTCGGATCGAAGAATGGATACTGGAGGATACCTGCTGGGAAGGTAATCTCATTGGTAGTTGGGTTATAATAAGCATTGACTGTCTGTGGAGTCATGTACCACTCGTCACGATCCACTGGCTTTCCTGCCTTGTCATTGATATGCTTGTCGTGAGCAAACTTGCGGCATGCCATCACGTTCTCATAGAAACTCTTAGATGGATCGATTTGAAGACTGCTATAGTCTGTCCACTTGTTAGGGTAACCGATCTTCACATAGAACTTGTTGAGCTTTTCGTGAGCTGCTGCCTTGGTAGTATCGCTCATCCAGGTCTGTGCATCGATACGCTGACCGAGACTTACCTGAAGATTTTTTACCAATTCCAACATGATCTTCTTGGAAGACTCTGGGAAGTAGCGCTTGCAGTACATACGACCGAGAGGTTCGCCCAACTGAGCTTCTACCTGACTGGTAGCACGTTTCCAGAGAGGATAATCCTCCTTACGGCCACTCATTGTCTTACCGAAGAAATCAAAGTTAGCCTCACGGATCTCATCTGTAAGATAAGAAGATGAACTCTGGATAACATCCCACTCCATCAAGGCTCTGAGCGTATTGGCATTCTCGGCTGCAGTAATCTTGTCGAGACCAGCGAGGAAGTCAGGCTGACCTACGATCATCTCCTGGATGTACTCGCTCTTGATACCCTCTGCATTACACATTGCCTCGAAGTTAAGGTTAGAATATTTCTCCTGGAACTCCTTGAGAGTCATCTTATTATAGTTAGCCTGAGGATCGCGAAGTTCTGTCATGCTCTTTGAGATGAGCGCCAACATGGTTTCGTGCTGGAAGATAGCCTGCTCCTTCTGAGCTGCTTCCTCTGCTGAAAAACCGTAGAGCTGGAACATCTTCTGAACATACTTCTTGAATGCCTCACGGATAGCTACTGTAGCTGCATCATTGTTGACATAATAGTCTTTCTGACCGAGGGTGAGACCGCCCTGACCGAGATTGAAGATATTCATCTTGACATTCTTCTCGTCAGCACCGAAACCGCCACCGAAACTTACACCATAACCCTGTGCTGCATACTTCAACTGGATCTTCTGCAAGTCAGCCTTTGTCTTGGCTGCTTCCATCTCATCGAGAAGTGGCTTAACTGGTGAGATACCAGCCTTGTTGCGAGCATCTACATTAAGAGCCAACTTATAGAAGTCAGACAATTTCTGCTCGATAGTACCCTTCTTATAAGTCTTCTTCTGAAGTTCAGAAAGAATGGTATTGATACGCTTGTTGTTGTCATCTGCCAACAGATTGAAGCTGCCGTAGCAGCTGTAAGCTGCTGGGAGTGGGTGGTTCTTCTGCCATCCACCTGTAGCAAACTTGTAGAAATCATTAGCAGGACTGACTGTCTTATCAAGGTTTTCCATGACAAGACCCGACTTGTTCTGTGCATCTGCGCCGAGAGGCATAGCTGCCAGCATCATCATCGGAAGAATCATTTTAATGTTCATGTTAGTTATAATTTTTATTATTAAATCTCAGAAAGATAAGCATCTGCTGAAAGAAAATCTTTTGCAGAAAAATATCTCAATATGAAGATATCTCTGGCTAAAGAAGATTTCATGCTGAATGATTATGAATTGCTGACTTCTTCGAGCTTTTCAGAAAGAAGCAGCCAGTTGTCATTTTCTTCATCAAGTTTCTGCATCAGCGAAGTATATTCGGTGACAAGTTCCATGTTGGTCGCATTCTCCGGCTTCATCAGGAGGTCATCGATTTCCTTCTTGCGCTTTTCCAGTCTGGCAATGCGATCTTCACACTCCTTGACAGCCTTCTCTGCCTTGCGGATTTTCTTCTGCTGTTCCTTATGCTCTGCATAATTCTGTTTACCGGCAGAAGGAGTTGCTTCTACTGTTGCTGCTACAGGAGCAGACTGAGCACTTGTCAATGCGGCATTGATGGAATCTGCATTGTGCGCACGAAGATAGTCATAGATACCACCTAAATGCTCACGTACCTTACCACCACCGAACTCATAGACTTTATCTACCAGTCCATCAAGGAATTCTCGGTCGTGGCTCACGATGATAGCTGTACCATCAAAAGCCTTGATAGCTTCCTTGAGCACATCCTTTGACTGCATATCAAGATGGTTGGTAGGCTCATCGAGTATCAGTAGGTTGACTGGTTCGAGCAGCAGTTTGATCATAGCCAATCTACTTCTTTCACCTCCACTGAGTACCTTCACATACTTTTCTGAAGTCTCACCACCGAACATGAATGAACCAAGGAGATCGTTGATTTTCAATCGCATCTCACCCGTAGCAACACGATCGATGGTATCGAATATCGTGAGGTTCTCATCAAGGAGCTGCGCCTGGTTCTGCGCGAAATATCCTATCTGTACATTGTGTCCAATCTTGAGGTTGCCCGTAAAAGGAATCTCGCCCATGATACATTTGACAAGCGTTGATTTACCTTCACCGTTCTTTCCTACGAACGCGACCTTCTCACCTCTTTTAATAGTAAGGGTGACGTGATCAAAAACCGTATGCTCTCCATAATCCTTGCGCACCTCATCGCAGATAACCGGATAATCACCGCTTCGCAGACAAGGAGGGAACTTGAGATGCATCTGTTTGTTGTCCACCTCATCCACCTCGATCGGCACAATTTTCTCCAACTGCTTGATGCGACTCTGCACCTGTACTGCCTTGGTAGGTTTATATCGGAATCGCTCTATAAAGTCCTTAATATCAGCGATTTCCTTCTGTTGGTTCTCGTAAGCCCTCAACTGCTGTTCACGTCGTTCCTGACGAAGGACGATATACTCATCGTATTTCACTTTGTAGTCCTCTACCCTTCCGCAGGTAATCTCCAACGTACGATTGGTAACATTATTGATAAACGCACGGTCGTGGCTCACGAGTACTACCGCCTTGGCACTTTGAGCTAGAAACTGTTCCAACCACTGGATACTTTCGATATCAAGATGGTTGGTAGGCTCATCAAGCAAGAGGACATCAGGTTTCTGCAACAGGATTTTCGCCAATTCAATACGCATACGCCATCCACCGGAAAACTCTCTAGTAGGACGTTCAAAATCCTCTCGCACAAATCCGAGACCTGTCAGGGTACGTTCGATTTCAGCCTCATAGTTTTCACCTCCCATCATCATGTAGCGTTCATGTTCCTGAGAGAACTTCTCCACGAGTTGCGCATATTCATCACTCTCGTAGTCGGTACGGTCAGCCATCTCCTGCTGCATCTTATCAAGACGCGCCTTCATCTCCGTATTATGAGCAAAGGCCTTGCGGGTTTCTTCCTTGACCGTCGTATCGTCCTGAAGTTTCATGACCTGAGGCAGATATCCGATAGTGGTATCGTTTGGAATCGCCACAACACCGTCAGTAGGTTTCTGCAAACCACACAGGATTTTGAGCATGGTAGATTTTCCAGCACCATTTTTGCCGACGAGCGCTATGCGATCTCTATCATTGATGACAAAACTGACATCATGAAAAAGAGGTTTAACGCCAAATTCAACTTTAAGATTTTCAACCGATATCATTACAGAATCTATATATTACAGAATCTTGATTACAGAATCTACTTTTAAAGAATTCATTCTTTTGAAAATGTAAATATCCTTATTATGAAGAATTTATTATTCTTTTTGAGAATCTATCATCAAGAATCTATTATTTCCAAAAAATCCCCAATGGGGTAAGTTTAATAAAAAAGGTCGGACCTCAAAAAGAGAAACCGACCTTTATACTTTAAATCTTCAAGAAGATTAAGCCTCTGCAGGAGCGTCCTCTGCTGGAGTTTCCTCAGCAGTTGCAGCAGCCTCAGCCTCTGCCTGAGCAGCAGCCTGAGCAGCCTTCTTGTCAGCTACCTTCTTTGCGATTGCTTCATTCATCTTCTTCTCAGCCTCGAGCTCCTTAGCAGCAGCTTCCTTCTTAGCCTTTGCCTCAGCGTCACGAACTGCAGAAACCTTCTGGTCTGCGCCGTTCTTCCAAGCGTCGAAACGCTTCTGAGCCTCAGCCTCGTCGAAAGCGCCCTTCTTAACGCCACCACGGAGGTGCTTCATCA
>UMBZ01034019.1_pt1 | contig 13985 bp, 16 predicted proteins | sample 1964091 | NCBI WGS metagenome assembly UMBZ01 (sample SAMEA4835954, study PRJEB28245) | human gut metagenome | biome: gut microbiome; material: fecal sample | place: Denmark | collected 2008
AGCCTCCGCCAGAGTTTTGGTATCGTCAGCGGAGCCTGTGCCCCCAAGGGGCTGCCGATGCGTACCTACGCAACAGAGTTGCGATTGTTTGTCGGCTAGCGCATCATCAAGATTCTATCAATCTGCCGCTCTCACGCAAACGTTTCTTGAAACCCTGCATCACTGTATCTGCCCATTCATGAAGGTTTTCTTTCATTTCCTGCTTTTGCTTTTCATCAAAAGCAGAATAGGCTATCTGTTGCTCCATACAAGTTTGAGCCGTTTCCTTTGCTAAGTCCAGTGTATGTTCTGTCACTTTACCATTTGTTAGCTTCTCGCCTAATTGGGCGTAGAAGTAGCCTTCAAAAAAGGCTATACAATATTCTTTTGCTATCATAACGCTTTTCCTTTATATTATTAAAATCAGAACAAAATCAACTTCAGCATTTCAATCTTTCTCTAATTGACTTCATAGGAAAAATTCTCCCAATCGTCATAATGCATCAAATAAGCCTTATCACCATCATTATTCCATATATGAGATAGAACACCCCAATATAACTTATGAGTTGTGGTGCCACTGGTATTAGTATGAGTTCCATACACACCTGGCTTAGTATAAAGCCAAATAAAATCCCCTTTTTCCACTACTAAATCAGGAAAAATAAAAATGTGACGAAACTTATTAGACACAATACCTTTTTCATCATAAGTTGTATCAAATAATATATAACTATTGATATTACACTTTGACAGAGCCTTTATAACAACACGTTCATCGTCAGTCTGAGCATCTTTAATTTTTATCATCTTCAGTTCCATCGTTCTTATCCCCCTCTTGTTGATTTGCATTTAAAAATAAAGAATCTATATATTGATCTAAGTCGCCTAATGCAGAGGTTAATTTTCTTTCTTTCAACTGATTTGATAATTTAGAATTAACAGAAGAATTTATGGAAGAAAACGTAACCTCTGTAAAAGAATTCTCGCAAGCATTATAGTCTATCAACCCAAATGAAGATAAAATTACTAAGCAGGCAAATAAGTACATACTAAAGCTATCTTCTCTTTTACCTCCGTTTATAGCAAGAGCCAAATTCTTTAGATTAACAATAGGTGGATCAACATGATATTTATTAACATTTTCACAATACCGTGAAATCATATACAGTAAAGAAATACTTGCATTGGATGTAGAGGACAGAAAATTTTCTATCATCGGCTCAGAAATTTCGCTAGGCTCATTTTGAGTTCCTTCTTTTCTTCCAACAAAACGTTCATCAATAGCTTTCAGCGTGGTTTTCTGATGCTGTTTTAACTGATCTGATATGTGATGTTCGATTTCTGCCATTTTAGTATCAAAAAACTCATTCAGTTTTTCCAAATTTTTATTATTTGCCTCTGTCGCTGTATCCAAGTCTTCCGTCGATTTTTGCATTTTATCTATTGTCTCATTGACTGCCTGTTTAACATCATTCGGAATAGTTCCTAAGCCAATCAAACTATCACGTAATTTATTCATTGATTCTCCCGAAAGTACCGTCATGAAAATAGCCAACACAGAGAGAATCAGAGATGACAATGTAGAGGCAAAAGATATATTGTCCATAATGTTACGTGCATCAGAATTACCTACTACAATATAAGTAATAAGCTCTACAATGACAAACGTAACAATACCACAAATATACCACAGGTGAATACTTCTACTCATTCCATTAGTTGGCTTATTCTTTACACCAATATAGAACAAAGCAACTATTGCCAACAATATACTCAATAGTTTCACAAAATCAGAATTGATTAACTCTACCATAATTCAATAATATAAAATTTACTTAAGTCGCTAGTACTTATTATCCAAGCTCCTTAATACTCAGTTCTTCTTTCAAAGAGCAGACAAGCAGCTGTCCATTCTTCCCGGCTACAATATAGCCATCCAAGCCTTGAACTAACACCTTACTTTCATCGGCTGCATGAACCACGCAGTTTTTGCATTCATACAATCGGATATCATTACCTACGCTGCGGCGATATAGCAATACTTTTCGATGTAATCGTCCTGGATAGGAGAAATCTTATTGTTGAGTTTCTCCACCTTCTCTGGGATAACATCTACTGCTGTTACATGATGGTGCTGAGATAACAGGGTTGCTATGCTCAGACCGACGTAGCCGGTACCGGCTACTGCTACTTTTATATCTTTGAAATCATTCATCATGAAATTATTTTTTCTTAGTTATAATATTCCGAAGTCTTCCACCCCCAAAGCATTCTATAAGACTCGGCTCGTGTACAGCGACACCACCATCATAAAGAGCATTCGGAAGTAAAGAAGCAGCGTATTCTTTGCTATTCGCTTGTTGTTATTTGATGATTGAGTTGACATTATACCTTTTTCTTTGAACAACATGTCCAACTAAACACTTTCTTTCCTATCTCTTTCCACTCAGACAATTGAGATTGAGTAAAATCTGCTTCTCTGATATTTTTCCAATCATTATCATCCAATAATGTGTCAAGTAAATTCTTACCACAACCTGGCACCAAAGAAGTTTTACCATGAACTACATTACAATAGTCTGAATAAGATTTGTCTTTAGTTAACCCTAATATTTCATTCCAATCAATAGTAATTCTTGAAAAATTACCTTTCCAATAATCACGGCTTTCTTTCTCATATAAAATTTGATATTTGAGACCTTCTTTAAAATCAAAATAAGAAAGGTCTGAATCTCTAAGATTTATTATATGAGAACTATACTTTTTCACAAGTTTTAGTGGAATCAGATTTTCGATTTCTGAGACATTTAGAAGTATATAATAATCTGCATTATAACGATTATGCCCCAAGAACATAATGCTTTTAGCTGTTTTACCAACCTTACCATTAGGATAACATTTGTCACTATCTGCTATGGCAAAGATAAAGTTTTCAGACAAAATACTATCATTCTTTAATGCATTTCCGAAATCAGAACCACCACCTTTCCAAGTTTTATGCCTTGAATCCATATTTAATATCCTTTCTTGAGAAAGATAATAATTGCAAACAATCTGATAGAACTTACCATCTCTTTGGTTTTCTGTACATAGGTAGGTGGGAGCATCCAAGAAAAAGCCAGAGTCTTCCAAAGGGTTGATTTGAAGTTCTTTGCCAACTCGCGAACAATGTTTAGAGCATGTTATAACAGCATAAACATCCAACATAGCCACCAAACCTTCGACATCTATACGATCTCTTTGAAGTCTACAAAACTCTCTCCAAGAATTCTCGTCTAAAGCTGCCTGCAAGATCTTTTCGTCTTCTTTTTCCAATAGACATTTCAAATAAACTTTATGGTGATTGGAACGTGAAGCTGTCATTAATTGTACAAGAACATCTATAGCTCGCTCACGTTTCTTATCTCGTTGCTGATGAAGTATCACATCAATAATATCCCTTTCTACTTTAATAAACATCTTCTGATAAAAATCCAGTTGGCCAATGTTCGACAAAACCACGCTCATTATATTGAGCTTCTTCTATATAATTCTCATAACCTTCTTCTGCTGCATTGAACAGAACGATATTAGCCTTGTCCTTATCCAAGTTTTTACGCTCTATTTCAATACCTACAGAATTCAATATGGCTTCACTATGAGTCTCTATAATAAATCTCATATTTTTTCCAGCCTCACTTGCTATAACCTTAGCCAGCATCGTTCCAAACTTAGCTTGCATTCTCGGATGCAAATGCAACTCAGGCTGCTCTATAACAATAAATTTTGGTAAATCGACATTACCTCTATAGAATATAGAACGGCGAGGTTGATTTTTTATAGCATTCCATATCATCGTGAGAATTGGCAACAATTGAGTGTATCCAAAACCTGTATCCACAAGATTTCTCGGAGAATTATCCCCCTCTATAAGTTGTAATTCCACATGTCCCTCATGTTTGAGAACCACAATAGAAAAGCCAAATAACTTCGATGTCCACTCTGTAAACTTAATCATTTGATGGTCTGACAGATTTGCCAAATACATGGCTAAATTCTTGCCATCCGAATCGATTTCATCCACAGCATAATTCTGATATCTGTAATATCTCTCTGTTGTTACTCTCAAAGGGCGCACATAAGTAATACAATTACTCATATCAAATAAATAATAATTGATATTCTCAATCATATCATTCAGATGCATAAGGATATACATCTCGTTCAAAATATGTTCCTCTCCCTTTATTTTAAGACTTTTCAGATAATTTGAGCTCGTTTTTTGATCTATCATAAAGAAAGATTCTTCCAAATCCATCAAAGGGTAAGTCTCAACATTTTCATTAGACATTATATTCTTTCTAAAGAAATCTATAGACTTTCGAATTGCCCCCATATATAGGCTATCTTGTCTATCCTCATATAGGCGAGGTATCAGATTGATTGCATTGTTATTTAAAGCAGGATGAAATCTCGCATCAATCTCATGCCCATTTATTATAACTTGCGCCTTTTCGTCTTCTGAAATTTGAATTTGTATTACTTGATCCAAATATTGTATCATTACGAAAGAAAAGTAATCTTCATTCTCTTTTCCTGTAGCTTTCTTGCCAGATATTTCCAGTTTTACAGACATTTCTACTGTTTGGTCAATATCTTCTTCTGTTATTCCCTTTACATTAGTACGTCTTCTAAATCTTTGGAAACGTAAATTTTGTGATGGAAAAGCAAAGCTTATATCAATGTTTCCTTCCCCATTATGCACTGTATTAAGGAAATCTTTGAAATCCACATCAGAAGAATACCATAAAAATGTACCATTGCGGTTCACACCCAAACTTTGTTTAAGCAATGGGAAGAACTTTAAGAAAGAACTCTTACCACTACTATTCGCTCCGACCAAAAAGGTAATAGGCTTAAGATGGATGACGCCTGTATCTTTGAATTTTCTGTAATTTGTCAATTGTAATGTATCCATAACGTATAATTTATTAGTTTGACAACAAATTCCAATCTAAGCAATTCTGACATATCTTATCAACATTGCCAGTAAACTCTTTTGTGTCCAAGAAATAGCTTGGATAAGCCTTTCTAAGTTCATCAACCTTGCTAACAGAAACCAATACAGCGGCATTCTTACCATCTTGTAAATGACTTTCAATATCTGTATATTCCTCTGAAGCCAACTTTTCTTCATTTCTTTTAAACGAAGTCACATTAACGGTCGAATTCTCAAAATTAATGACTATCAAATAGTATGAATATTCTTGAGTTTTGTCTTCTGTTTCATGAACACTAACATTCAATGCTTTCAATATGTCAGAATAGCGATATCTTTTGTTTCTTGCATAACATTCTACCATCAAGGCCTTCATTGTCATTTTACTCAGATTACGAGCAACTGGTAATTGTTCCTTATAACAAAACAAGGCACTAACTACTTTGAAAAAATCAAGCCATTCATTTTTACCTTGACTTGACTTCAAGGATGTATTAGTATATAGCCCCGCAGTTTCCACTGCCGTTGCCCAAAAATGTTGAAGTCGTGTGCGTATCTGCAACTCTATTCTCAATCCATCATAGTCTTTGTTTTCACAATGGTATATGTAAGCAAAATGTATACTGCGATAGCCGCTGTCTTTTGGTTCATTGACATAATCGTACATTCTCCTACACTCAAATTCTGCTATTGGTAAGCTACGTAAAAGTGCCTGTAAGCGGAGCAATTCTTCTACTGTATTTATGACTACCCTCAAACCGCCAATATCTTGCATTCCACCTAATCCCATTTCTGGATTCAAGTCCAATTTATATTGGATAGATGTCAATCGCTTCAATCTTCTGGAAATCAAAAATGGGCGAATATTATTGAAATCCAAGAAGGCCACAATCTTTTGTTGTAACATATCCAGAGGAATTAAATGCAAACTTCGCCAATCATTAATCTTCTCAATTGCCTGCTTGAATGTTTCTTGTTCGGTTGCCGTAAGCATTATTTTGCCAGTCTTATCTATTTCCTTACGAGAATATTTCATTTTTTCAGTTCATTTTGTGAAGAGGAAATTTATCTTTATCCATCAGACGCTTCTCTAAATTATAAAAATCTGAAGATGCATAATTTGCCTCCAATTCCTTTTCTCGACTTTCATATCCTGCATGACCTCCATCAATGTCATAACCACATTTCAATTTTTCATACTCATTGCAAGTAGGTGACGTGATATGAAATATCTCTGACAATTTTGGACAATATTTCTTATTAGTCAAAACTTCTATTGGGAACAAAGCGACATTATCAAGCGTCCAACTTGGAAATTCAAACTCATCAGTTTTCAAAGAAGATGTATAACAAATGCCATATACAAAGCTATCGGTCTTCCTCGTTTCTTTCTTGTCATTATGAGATATAATCCATTCACTCACCAACTGAGGAACTATATACTCTGGCTTAAAAACAGCATCTAAATTCTTGACGATTACCATTGAAGCAATCAAAAGTGGCATCAAAAACAAAACTGCTTTAATGTCTTCGTCATATTTTTCTTTTGAAGGGATACGCATATTCAACAAAGCTATTTTCTTCTGAGTTTCAATACGAGAAAACATACATAAATCAAAATCTACCCTATGCAACTCTTCCCAACATGCATAAGTTGTTGCGCCAACATACAAGCAAGGATAACCAGGGAAACTATAACGCTGTGTCTTGACGATTCCCCGTTTATCAAATGGTATATGAAACATATCCTCATACGTAAATTTACCATTACCACTATGAGTTCTCGCCCTAAAGAAACTACTATGCTCACCCAATATAGTTACAGGAAGCACCTCACTCAACCCTTTATGACCAGATGTACCATAGAAGAGATTGGACAATTTACTAAAAGCTTGTGAATGCAAACCCTTATATTGTGCCTTTACTATTTCTTTCAATGTCTCACAAATATGAGTAACCTCTTTCTTGACTTCCATTTCCACTTCTGGAGTATCATCAAGATAACTTTGATATGTTCGAAAACAATCGGATAATAAAACACGAAATTCTTTATCGTCTTTATTTTCGACTGGGAGCATAGCAATTAGCTTATCATATAACTCATCTTTTGTCATTGTATGATAATTTTTTATTTTCTAACTTAAATGAATCGACTCTGCTATTACCATTTTAGTAAATCACCGTTAGAACGTAACTACTGATTTTCAGTAGTTAGCACATCCAACATTTTTCAAAAAAACATATTATTAATTGGTATTGCCAAAGCTACCATTTAGGCAGCCTTGACATTCACCTTTTTGTTCGAGTTATAATTACATGGGATTAGGGACATGATAAGATTTTCGAAAACCTACCCGTCCTTCCTTACCGTTAAAGAAGGCTCCACCTTTCATCTCGGTCTTCTCTCCTCAGGCGAGCAGAAGGAAACCGCCCTACAGTGCTGTATATGCCCCACCTGTCCCTCCCCTGCGGGAGGGTCCTTACCCTATACCCAAGCCCTAAATCCCTACCATAGGGATTAGGGATGTAACCGCCCTCCGGTGCTCGGGACCGCTGCGCTCTAAGGTTGGCGGACCATCAAAGGTCTACGCCATATTGTGCGGGATGGGACCGCATTATGTAACATTCAAAATTTGATATTTATTCTAAAGTTGCAAATAGATTATCAATCATAACATCTTCATTATCTATACTATCATTCTCCTGATAATGATAATAATCTTCTGTCATGCTTTCAATATACGCATCATATTCACCAATTTTCTCATCTATAACTTCCTTAATATATGAACCATCCCAATTAGGAAGAGTTTTCTGAATTCTTTCGAAAATAGGTTCTACTACATTCGGATCATCTACACTACCCAATTCTGCAAGAAAAGCCTCTTCTATTTTTTTCTCAAATTCTTGACAATCTCCATATGATTCATACTCTTTAAAGAATCCTGACAAAGCTACTGCCATCTCTTCTACCTCGTAAACACTTGAAGTCTCAGACTTATAAAAGGAAAATAATTCTTCCGTTGTAAGTTGTAAATAATCCTTTTTACAATACTTTAGAACACGAAGGCTATAATAAATATTTTTCGTATCCAAAAGAACGTTGTCTGTCAAAAAGGGTTCTACCACATTTTGATTCTCAGACAAAAGTTTCTTATAAGCATTTTGAAAATCACAGATAGAAGATATTAACGTTGCATTTACAGAGGCATAACTAGGATCATCCTTTGTCTTACTGTTCCTATAAACCGAACAACTATGATATTCTTTTGCACAGCGCTGAAAAGATTCAATAACAATTGGGTATAAGTCTCCTGATATTTTTATATCACCAAACACAACCTTCTCATCTTGGAATATCCTGTATAACTGCTCTATATAGTACGAGCTCTGTAATAATCTTTTCTGTATGCTCTCATGCTGCCCTATATAATCTGTAAGAAAGTCTTTAATACCAGGATTATTATACAATACATATCTTTCGTTTTTTCCCATCTTAACTAGGACAAAACAGTTTTGTAAAACCCTAACATTTTCCTCCCATTCTTTTTCGTCCAAGTAACCATTCTGCCCATGTTGGCATTCGTAAAAATATGAATAAGCAGTTTGCCAATCATTATAAAGAACAATAGGTGACATCGTGGCTAAGACTAGTAACATTTCACGAGCCATCAGTGGCAAATGCTCATAGGCATCTTTCCATACACTGGTTGGATTATCAAAAAAGCCTAGAATCTTCAGCATGTACTTTGTAGGTTCACAAGTCTCATATAAAGATTGGTTCACAAATGATTCTATAATTCGAGGATTATAATTCTTATGTTCAACTATCTTCATATAACCCTTATTGTGAATGATAGCAGACAAATACATTTGAGGCATACCTGAATCAACCAAGTGATTATATAATATCTGACCTCTTACCCATTTTGAGTAATGACCAACATCAACAACGCATTTAGCTATTTCCAAATCATTTTGTTCTATCTTTGCATAGTAGTTCTTTGCATCATTAAGAATATACTCTCTTGTTGACAAGATAAAATATTTATCTTTACTGTGTTGAACAGCATGAATAAATGAGATTAACTTAGAATCAAAGTTCTTCTCTGGAAAGAAACGAGTATTTCCTAAGAAATCATCAAAGAAAAAGATTTGCTTGACTCCCTCTTGAAAAACTTCATTAGCATCCTCAATACCATTTGGAATAAAATAAAACTGATCATAGTTTTCATCCTTTTTTGATAAAAGGACATATACCATCATTCTTGCTAAAGTTGTCTTGCCAATTCCAGGTTCACCAGATATAATAACATAGCGATGCTTCTTAAGTATATCCATTGCAACATTGAAACTAGGATTCATAACATATGTCCTTACCGTCTCCTTCACTTCACGAAGTTCAAAAGCAGAATTGTTCAAAATTCGCTTATTTAAGAAACTTCTCAGGACATCCGTACTTGTTAGCCAAAGCTTAAAATAGCTAAGTTCAATCTCTCGATTTTTTTCCAACAACGCATTTAAGTCTTGTCTCCCCAAAATATCCTCATCACTTATGATATAAGACGAAAACAATTCTAAGATTTCATCCTTATTACCAGGTGTCAAATCCACAGAAGTTGCAACTATGTAGCGTTCTGGAGATAACTTTTTGACTTTTTCAATCTCAGAAGCTAAAACTCGCTTTAAATCGGAATATTTCTTATACCTTTTAGCTTGAGCTATCACAAGACCACCACTTTTAGAATGAGTACGAAGATCAATACCACCATCACGCCCAGTCGCAAAATTTTGAAAGCATAAATTATCCCTAGACTTTAAAATATCTCTTGTGAAACATTCAAATTCATAAGGGCTAAGAATCGTGAAATCATAATTCTTCATAACTTATATATGTATAAATAGCCACAACATCCCATTAAGGAATATAAAAGTTTGCTCTATTTCAATAGACTTAACATATGAAAATTATCGTATTTAACCTTCATACATTTCTTTTATTTGTATATCACCAATACAGCGTCCCCACCATATTACAAGTAGTTACACCTATCAGTTTTTTGAAAAAAGTTATTTTGTATCGTTTGCAGGGTGAAGGATTGTCTAAGCGCACTCCTTCACCTCTATTATTTTTTCAATTCCTTACCTGAAAAAGTACCATACGACTTTCCTGAAACTTCACCTTGTTTGTAATAATCGCCAAACATCTTCAACACAACATCAACATCAGCTTCTTCTTCCATACAGATTTTACCATCTACAATTTTTAATGTATCACCATGCTGTTTGCAAACTCGTTGCATTTGACGAATATCTCTTGCTGTCACATTCTTATAGGAGCCAAGCATTCCTATTTTTACAAGTTTTTTATGTACAGAGGGTTTGGTATCTATGACTGCTTTTAACTTTTCTATGCCAGAAAAAGTATTTGTTCCCTCCATTTCTTCTGCTATAATCTTAGCCTTTTCTGCATATTCCTCTTGCAATCCCATCATCTGTTCAAAGTTAAATTTCTTAATCACATAGAATATGTCTTTATAGAATACACAGTCTATCTGTTTATCCAGAGTTAATGCATCACCCTTTAACTGTTGAAGCATTAAGCTTTCTGGATTAAACCAAGCTAAGAATTTTGCTTTGAGATTGGCCTCTCGTGTATCGATGGCTACAGAACTGGCTTGCATCTTACGAAATGTATAAACCCATTCGCCAGTTTGCACATCTTCGAAACCGACACAATAGGCCCATAATTTTACCTCATCATTTTCCAAATCACGAATACTTTTTATCTTTGGAACATCTCTTTGCAATTGGTTGGTAACAACATCTTGAAAAGAAAACACCTTATTCTGTATCGGATATGAAAATAGATTTTCTGTATCATCATTCAAAACATCATAGTCAACCATTTCATAGTTTTTGTCAACTATAGATTTCAGTTGACTTATTGATGTCTCATAAATATATTCTCTTAAATCCTCATCGTTATCAACTTGGAAAACATGATAAAGATATTTTTCATGCGCTCTTGCCTTACGCTTCATGTTAGGCTTAAGTGCTCTTGTTATAAAAAACAACTTCGTATCATCAACGCTGGTCGAAGATATTAAATTCAACAATTCCTCTAAATTCATTTCTTGTTTATTTTATTAACATAAAACAATTTATACCCAATATTGTATATCTTTATATTATCACTTTCATAGATATCTCTAAATGGAGAAATCATGAGACCTTGCTTTCGTTGTCCCTGTTCTTCGTATTCCATCTCAAACAAAGAGTATTTGCAATTTAAGACAGGATTTACTAAAAGCAGACTTGAAGTGACATATATCCTATAAATGATAATCAAGAGTATCAATAATGGTATTATGTCGCCTAGCTCGTCAAAACTCTGAAAGAGAAATGGTATGATATAAGTTGCTATATAGCCTATAGATTCTGCATTTTTATTTGAAATACTCTTAACCGTAACATTATTGCCATTTTTGGAACTAGAACGAAGTATCTTTAAAAAGAGTATTGTTCCTAATGTCACTAAAACAAGTACTAGTCCCAAGAATATAGACAAGCCAAATTTATGTAGCAAGCACAGGATACTCGTCTTGTCAAAACCTGCAAAATGTAAATAGGAACGGTTATAATATAGCTGTCTAACTATTATACATACAAACAAAGGTGAATATGATGTTAAGAACAAAATCAACTTTGGTACTGTACGCAAATAATTTGTACGCAAAACACTAACCATAGTCAACTTTTTTATATCACCAATACAGCGTCACCACTATGTTACAAGTAGTTACACCTATCAGTATTTTGAAAAATGTTATATATTGTTCCTCATTGCAGTATCGCTCTGCACTGGTCGTCGCTCGAATGAGGAATATTGTTTTATTAACCTATGCCTGGTTTATGGCTAAACATTTCTATCGTTTCTCCAAATTCTGCCAAAACTTTACCAAGATTAGGATTGTCATTTCTGATGATTACAGAAGCAACATTGTCTATTCCATACTCATCTAACAAAGTAGATGTCACCATTGTAAATCGATTACGATACTTATATGTATCGAACCAATTCTTGAACAACCTTCCTCTCATCAATTGCTTGCCGTCACTTGTAGAGCATAAAAACAACATCGTCGCCTTATTGGCATTGAAGAATTCCTCTACAATTGCTATGACTGTAGCTTTAACCTTTTTATCACGAGGTGATTTCACACCGTTGAGATTACCTATGATAAATTCGTAGGACTCATCGGATCGAATCAAATCATCAGGCATAAAGCCGATTGAAAACTCAGCTCCAGAATCTGCGATAAAAGTATATGCACCTTCTTGCGTGTCTTCTTTTACTGCATATGGTGCACAACTATTAATCTTGATTAAATCTAATTTTTTCATTCTTACAACACACAAAATGATTCTGCTTCCTTACCGGTTCTGCGGCGATAGTCATCACGCATACGCTTTTCCATTTGTGCTATGTATTCTGCCTTTCGCTCCCTAGAAGCCTTGAAGCGACGCATAAAATCTGCCTTTTTTTCTTCTATGTTCATAATATAATCTCCTTATTAATTATTGTATTTTTTCGACTCCCCTGTCCCCCTCTTGCGAAGAGGGGGTCCTTACCATATACCCAAGCCCTAAATCCCTACCATAGGGATTAGGGATGTAACCGCCCTCTGGTGCTCGGAACCGCTACGCTATAGGGTTGGCGGACCAATCAAAGGTCTCGCCAGGTTGTGCGGGATGGGACCGCCTGGCTAACGAAAAGGGTACTAGTGCATCAATCGCTCCATTAGATTAACTTTTTATAAACAGGTATTGCTACCTTATCCATTTCTTCTTTCGAAACCTTAACAACTCCGGGAGTTGCATCGAAATAATCTACAGGATAACGATACTTGCCATTTGGCATCAAAACCTTAGTTACACGGCGAAAGAGAGAGATACCCTCTTCTGTAACTATCTTTGTTATCGTCTTATCTATGATTTTTCCCATAATTCGTTATTTTTATTTCAATTACGCCTGCAAATATAAGGGTTTTCGGTGAAACTACCAAATTTTTGGGGGAGTTTTTGCTTCTTGCTCTAATCTCCCCCAGATTAACACAGATTTCTTAGACTTATTCGACCTCAGTTGGTAAATCCCACTCTGCTCCTATGGATTCTATCACGAACCTTTCGAAGCTCGCCTTGTAGCCGCCTTCCATCGGGCAGGGATCGTCGGGATAGACCTTGTGATACTCCTCTTCCATGTTGTCAAAATAGTCCATTATCAGCATCACCTTGTCTCTGGTGCTGTGACACTTCTTCAGCGAAGAACGAAGCAGGCAGTAGGACTGGGTATGACTGGCATAACCCTCTTAGACATGCTTGACTGAATCCTCATTCATGTGGCCAGCCACCTTTAAGGTGCGTACCACATTAGTACTGTCGCCGAGGATGGTATCCGTCAAAGCGCCCAGTGCCTTTTGTGTTTTTGTAAATCGTTTCATTTCTTAATATATTTAATAATTCTAATATCTTTTGTTAAGCTATTATAAAATCATCGCCTTTTTGTACCTATATATGTAGGTACAGGATTCTTGGCGGTCTCAACCTTTTTTCTTAAATTCGCAGCAGCTTTCAAGAACGAGAGCTGAAGCAATCTTAAGTTACCGAATGGTGAACAGCGGGGTGAACACTTGCCCCAAGTATTCACCTTTTCGGCTCCGGGGTGAACCCTAATAAAAAGAACTTTGTATATACAGCGCATGCTAGAAATATAAGAGTCTCTATTATAATGGGTTATATAGTGTTTTTAACACATTATTAACGCTAAAGGTTGGCATAAGGGTTCACCCTTCACCGACTTCATCGCCAAGTGTTCACCCACACTCTTTCTTAGAGAACGTTGTAAACAACAAAATAGAATATTAACAACTGATAATTTTAAAAAATGAAAAAAGACCAAAACAACAACAGCATGAATGGGACAGCTACGATGCCATCGTACTTCCCTTGCATCAAATCTTCG
>UMBZ01034478.1_pt1 | contig 13947 bp, 9 predicted proteins | sample 1964091 | NCBI WGS metagenome assembly UMBZ01 (sample SAMEA4835954, study PRJEB28245) | human gut metagenome | biome: gut microbiome; material: fecal sample | place: Denmark | collected 2008
CCGTTTCTGTTCTTCTTTCAGACAAAGGATGTAAGTGAATTGAAATACGTCTTCAAACGTGACGATTTTTCGCTTCCTGTATGTATAGACACGGAAGACAAATTCTACAAACTGAACCGATTTCCCGACAATATGATGTTCCAGACCTTTCTGGTCGATGCCGAAAACCGGGTAAGAGTCATCGGGAATCCGATTCACAACCTATCGGTAAAAGAACTCTATCTAAATGAGATAGCAGGTGTCAGGTCTAATGCATGGCCCGTTACAGTCATCCAACCTGACTCCACGGAATACCATTATGGCGAAGTAAACGAGAATGAGACTGTTGACAAAAGGATCACCCTCTACAATGCAGGAAAGGAAGTGTTCCGAATAAAGGGTGTCACCACCTCCTGCAACTGTATGACGGTGAATTACGGATGGAATGAGATAAAGCCCGGTGAGAGCGCCGTCATGACGGTGAGCTATAAGGCGGAAGAATCTGGAGATTTCTGGCGGACCATAACCGTATACGGAAATGTTGCAGAAAAATCCTTAACATTAGACTTCTACGGATCAGTCAAAGGGTGATGGATAAGATATGGGTAACAGCTCTTTAACTCCTAACACCTATTATCAATTTATGTCGAACAAATAATTTTAAAAGGAAAGAGGTGCTTCCAATGCAAAGTAAGTCAACGTTTTGAAGTATTACAAATCTATGATTTGTTACTTCTTAAAGAAAAAAATTAAATTTTCAAAACAAATAAAAAGAATATAACAATGAAGAAGGTAATTACTAGAGCAGTTTTTATTGCAACATTCGTTTGTGCTGCTGGTTATTCTTTGTATACATCACAGCATGAAACACAATTGGCTGATTTGGCAATGGCAAATGTGGAAGCGTTGGCAAATGACGAGGGAAGTGGTGAGAAAGCTTATTGTTGGACACAATTTTCAGGAGGTCTAGCATGGCCGCGACAGTGTCCAAGTTGTGAACGCCTGCCATTTGCAACAGGTTTAGGAACGGCTGGAACTTGCAATGTTAAGTAGTGTTGATTTTTAATTCCTATTTGTCTCCTTATTGCCTTTCTTAACAAGGTAATAAAGAGATCCGACAAAAAACTTCAGCAAACAATACGTCTTTATTTATGAATAAAAATATACATATTGCTATATTGGCTATTTGTGAAATACTTTTTTTTATAAGTTGTACGAGAAATAGTAACGTTACGACTATAACTCAATTCCCTAAAGTAGAAGAATTAAATCATGAGATAATACCTACTCCCAATGTTCTGTATACTCCTACGGGGCTTCTGCTTTTAGATAGTGCGGTAATAGTTCAAGACTTAAAGTCGGATACAATCTTTCAAGTATTCAAGTTTCCTTCATTTGCATATACCGGAGGATTTGTTAAGAGAGGTGGTGGACCGGATGAAGAGGTATTTGTAGACCCTTTTATGCAGCGTCTCACAAATAACCAGTTTATGTTCAAGAATCTCACAGGAGTCAAAATCTTAAAATATGATCCGCTAATTGATACTATTAGTACTGTTAAAGATATTAAGTTTGATACAAGCCTAACAGACATGTATCATGTATTTATGCTCAACAATCACATTATAGGAGTAAGAGCGGACGTCGCAACTAATAAAGAATTTGTTTCTTATGATCCTCAAACACAAAAAACAGATGATTTTGGTGATGATTATCCTATTGTAAGTAGAAATATTAAAATTGCTGACGAAGATAAAATTCAACTTTTCGCCAAAGCGAACACGGTGAAACCTGATGGAACAGCTTTTGCCTGCGTATATGATAAATTTCCTATATTACGTATATATTCAAATACTGGGGAATTAAAAAAAGACATTCGATTAGATAATAATCAACGTTTTCCTTATGCTTTGATAAAACAAAGCCCAACATTGGATGAAGTGAATGAAATGATGCAAAATTATAGAATGATAAAATCAACTAATCATTTTATTTACGCATTATATATTGGGCAAAAGACTAAATCACTAAGTCCTGGACTTAATGATTTTTCTAATATTATTCATGTGTGGGACTGGGATGGAAATCCTATAATGGAATTAAAATTGGATAGGAAGATATTCACATTCGATGTCTCTCATAATGATGAATTTCTAATTTGTTCATCTTTGGGGGAAATAAATGCTTTATATAAGTATGAACTTCCACTATGATATTTTCATTATAAATATCATAGTGGAAGTATTACAAATCTATGATTTGTTACTTCTTAAAGAAAAAATTAAATTTTCAAAACAACCAAAAAGAATAGAACAATGAAGAACATGATTAAAGTTGCTTTTGTTGCAGTGTTCATCTGCATGGCAGGCTATGGTGTGTATTCATCATAACAAGAGACTGAATTATCAGAACTCGCTTTAGCTAATATTGAAGCATTGGCGCAAGGAGAATCTTCTGAAGATTTTACCGCTAAAACATGTTGTATTGCTGTATGGGATAATACCTGTTGTTCTGGTTGTGACGGATATACTTACAACTATGCTATCCGTCAATAAATTAGCACAATTTATATATGATAAGGAACTGAACTTATAGTTATCAGTACAATAAAGCCTTTTTGTATAATTTCTAATATACAGAAAAAAAATAGATACAGGTAGTGTAGTGAGCCTAATCATCACTACCTTCTTTAGATACAAATATGAAGAAATCAATATTATTTTTTTCCGCAGGAATAACAAGCTTCTTCTTTTCCTGCCAATCAGGTAAAGAAAATGTGGAACGTGTTAGCAATTTAGGGTATGAAACAGTAGTTGATACTATAATATCTAGAATGCCTGGCAGTATCTTTTATCAAGATGGTCTAGTTTATTGGCATGATGCATTATCTTCAACGAATTTTATCCGTGTGGTTAATGTATTCGATGGTCAAGAGCTATGTAGCTTTGGCAATGTAGGAAGCGGCCCTGAAGAATTTACCAACCCTCTGCTTTCCTTGTATCCTGATGGAGGTTTTTATCTGAATGACGGTAATAAATCGATAGAAAATCTATATCACCTAGATCGTTCTGTCAATTCACTGCATGTATTAAAGTCTGTCTATACTTCCATACCCCATGCAACCCGTATGCTGCATATGAAAGAGAATACCCGTTTTTATCTCTGTCCGGGTGAGGAAAAGATGTTTCTCACGGTACAGAAAGGTAATTACTACCGTGATGGTGTATGCCCTATTAGTGAAGAGGCCTCAAACAAGTATGATATAGTACAGGGGAATGTTTTGTATAACTCTGCGAATGGTAAGTTAGTGTACAGTGCAATTCGTATTCCTTATATGGCGGTATATGATTGGACTTTAGATGGCTGGCGGTTGGATAAGGAGTTGAAATCTTCTTTTGATTACACAATGTCTGATGGTGAGATTAAGTTGTCTAAGAAAAGTTCCGGAGCCATGGAGTTGGCACTTACAAAAGACTATATTGTTCTTTTGCAGCGTGACAAAGAGGTGGAGGGTGAAGCTTTGGCACCGAAATATCCACGAGACATGTCTGTACTTCCACGCTCTCTTTTTATTTATGATTATGATTTGGAGCTGAAGAAGATAGTTAACATGCCTTTTGCAATGTTGCGTCTTTGTGGTGATGATAATGGGAATTATATATATGCCATAGCCGCCAATCCCGATTTTTCTATAATAAGGATTGATCTTTCAAAATTGTAGCCCATTGTCTGAATTAATTTGTTAAACATCAACAATAAGCACAACTTCTTATATAATTTAATTCCGCTAGCAGGTTAACTTAAAATTGTAAATATGAAAAGTTTTGTAATATCATTTATGCTGATAATGGTAGTGAGCAGTTGTTCATTTGAGAATAAGGTTTCTAAAAACATCTTCTTCTCTCGTAATGATTTAACGGAAGTGAAAGAACTTAATAATCCAGAAGAGATTGTTATAGACAGTCTCTTGTATCCAGCCTCTTTTCGTATTATTAAAGACAGTATATTGGTGGTGAACAATCAGCCTATGTGTGATTATATGTTGGAATTTTATTCTTTGAAGACATTTAAACCATTGGCACAGATGATAAAAAGAGGGAATGGACCTGGTGATATGCTATCATGCTATTTGGATATGCATTCAAGTGAAAATACAACTTTTCATTTGATGGACGGAATGGCAAAGAAATACTATAAAGTTGATTTGGATACCTTATTATATTACAAGAGGTTAAAACCTATATATTCATTTGGCTATTCTTCCGAAATTAATCCGTCTACATTTGTATTAGACAATAATGCAGACACTTATATTGGATGTAACATGTGGTATTCACCTGATGAAAAATTCAGTAATGGTATTTTAATGCCATTGTCAGTTTTTAATAAAAATGTTGATAATAAAAAGCCTATGACTGATTATAAATACTTTACGCCTCCAGTGACAGGCTTACTTCTTTTTAAGAATCCACAAAACGGTCTTGTTTGGGCTGCTGATACACACTGCGACCGTATTTATATATACAATGATTTACTTCAACTGTTATCAACAATTGACGGACCCGATCATATTGAGGTGTCATATGAAACCGTTCAGTCAAACTCTCCTGTACCGTTTGTAACTTTTACAAATAAAAGAGATATTCATGGCTATGCAGACTATTTCATCACTGACAAATTCATTTATTTAGTCTATGAAGGTAATGAACATTTCGAGCCAATGGAACTTTCTCCTGTAGAGATGTTTAAATTTGATTTTGATGGAAATATTCTATGTAACTATAAATTCGACAGATACGTTTATTCAATTTCTGTAGATAATAATGACAGCTACCTTTATTGTGCATCCAGAAAAAACATGCAAGAGCCTCCCACAATATTAAGGTATAAGCTATAATATATGAATTAAGTATATTGATTTATGAGTGGTCTTATGGAAGGAAGATATATAAAGTTTTAGAATTTGGCTATGAGTAGAAACAGTAAATATGTGATGCTGCTGCTTGCCGCCGGAATGTTGGCAGGCTGCGGTGAGAAAAAAGATGATGCCTCCCGAAAGGAAGGAGTAGAAACTGTTTTGCCCTCACAGGCAAACGATGTTAAGGTAATGGTGCTGAAGAAGACAGCGTTCAGCCATGAGTTGGTGAGCAACGGCAAGGTGACGGCATCACAATATGCCGACCTTTCCTTCAGGGTAACTTCTGAGCCTGTGACGCACATATATGTGAAGAACGGCGATCATGTAAGGAAAGGACAGAAGATAGCCGAACTTGACCTTTTCACCATGAAGAACAGTCTGGAGAAAGCGGAAATTGCGCTGCGCCAGTCGGAACTTGAGATGAAGGATGTTCTGATAGGTCAGGGATATGCTTCCGACCGTATGCAGGGAATACCTGAAGATATAGTTCAACTGGCAGAGGTGAAAAGCGGTTATGCCCAGAGCCGTGCCGCATACGAGCTGGCAAAATATGAACTTGAACATGCCGTGATAATAGCACCGTTTGACGGAGTTGTGGCAAATCTTGAATCGCGTAGTTTCAACCGCCCCGACGGTTCGAAACCTTTCTGCCGTGTGATAGGAACCGGTGGCATGGAAATATCTTTCAAGGTGCTTGAAAGTGAACTTCCTCTTGTGAACAGGGGCGACATGGTAGAGGTTGCTCCGTTTGCCGGGACTGCCGGAAAATGCAGTGGGACAGTGTCGGAAATAAATCCGTTTGTAGATGAGAACGGACTGGTGAGTGTAAGGGCAAAGGTGAACGGTGGTGTGAAACTGTTTGATGGCATGAACGTGCGTGTAAGCGTGAAACGTTCCGTACCGAACCAATACGTGGTGCCGAAGACAGCCGTGGTGCTGCGTACAGGCAAGCAGGTGATATTCACCCTTAAGGACGGCAAGGCCATGTGGAACTACGTGACTACCGGGCTGGAGAACATGACCGAATATACCTTGGCACGGTGGGAGGGCGACGGCATAAAGGACGGTGCGCAGGTTATCGTAACCGGCAATGTGAACCTTGCGCATGAAGCCCCCGTGGAAGTGATACCTTAAAACCTTCCGTATTATGGTGAAATTTCTTATAAAAAGACCGATAGCGGTACTCATGGCTTTCACCGCCTGCTTCATAGTGGGGCTGGTGACTTATTTCTCATTGCCGGTATCGCTGCTTCCCGATATAGACATACCGCAGATTACCGTGCAAGTGAGCGGCGAGAACTCCTCCGCACGCGAACTGGAGAATACGATGGTGGCTCCCGTCAGAAGGCAGCTCATGCAGGTATCCGGGCTTAGCGAAATGAGGAGCGAGACACGCGACGGAGCGGGTATCATCCGGTTGTCGTTCGATTTCGGCACGAATACAGACCTCGCCTTCATAGAGGTGAACGAGAAGATTGATGCCGCGATGAGCAGTCTGCCCAGAGATGCGGTGCGCCCGAAGGCTATAAAGGCAAGCGCCACTGATATACCTGTATTCTATCTGAACATGACTTTGAAGGATGCGGTTCCGTATCAGGAAACAAACGGTGACGCTTTTCTTGAAATGTGCACCCTGGCCGAAAATGTGGTGAAACGCCGTATAGAGCAGTTGCCTCAGGTGGCGATGGCTGATATGACCGGTGTGCCTCAGAAAATGCTCCGTATTGTACCTGACATGGGAAAGATGGAGAGTCTTGGCATGGGCATTGCCGACCTTGAAGGTATACTCTCGTCAAACAATGTGGAGCCGGGAAGCATGCTTGTGCGTGACGGATACTATGAATACAACATCCGTTTCGCTTCCATTCTCCGTACGCCTGAGGATGTGGAGAATATATACTTCAACCGGGGCGGGCTTGTGATGCAGCTCAAGGATATCTGTAGTGTAAAGACCGTTACACGTAACGAAACAGGCCGTTCGCTTGCCGGAGGTAAGCGTGCCGTGACTCTTGCCATCATAAAGCAGGGTGAAGAGAATATGGACAATCTGCGCAATGAGCTGAAAGAGACTACAGGTTATTTTTCAAGGATATATCCCGACATTGAGTTCAGCATCACGCGCAATCAGACTGAACTGCTTGACTATACCATCTCAAACCTGCAGCAGAACTTTACTTTGGGATTCCTTTTCATATTCATTGTGGCGGTGTTTTTCATCGGCGATGTACGCTCACCGCTGGTCATAGGCATAACCATGATTACGTCGGTTGTCATAACCTTCTTCTTTTTCTATATATGCGGTATTTCGCTCAATGTGATCTCGCTTTCGGGACTGATTCTTGCGGTTGGTATGATGATAGACAATTCCATAATAGTGACTGAGAACGTATCACAGTATCGGGAGAAGGGATATTCGCTGAAGCGTGCGGTCGTGACGGGAACATCGGAAATGATTACCCCGATGCTGAGTTCGTCTCTCACTACCATCGCGGTGTTTGTGCCTCTGGTGTTCATGAGTGGTATAGCCGGAGCCATCTTTATGGACGAGGCGTTCTCGATAACTTCAGGACTGATGGTTTCCTATTTCACCGGTATCATGTTGCTGCCTGTACTGTATGTACTGTTATATAGTATCGGCATGAGAAAACATAATTGGTTTACTGCCAACTTCAAGAACTTGCTGAAGAACGAATGGCTTACACGTTTCTATGATGCCGGTATCGAGTGGGTATTCGCGCATAAGAAGCCGGTTATGGCGTTTGCGTTCCTGTCACTTCCGCTATGTTTACTGATGTTCAGGGTAATCGGAAAGGAACGAATGCCCAAAATCGACCAGAATGAAACGGTGGTTAGCATAGAATGGAATGAGAACATCCATGTGGATGAGAACAACAGGAGGGTAAATGCCATACTCGCCATGACCGATTCCATTGTAGAGGAGCATACGGCATACGTGGGTATGCAGGACTATCTGCTAGGTACGGAGAACGGACTCTCCGCTGCCGAGGCGGAACTTTATTTCCGCACGGCGGAACCGTCCCGGATACACGTACTTACAGAAATGCTCGGCGACAGGTTACGCAGGGAATATCCGGCTGCCACGGTGACTTTCTCGCCGCCTGTAACCATATTCGAGAAACTCTTCGTGACAGGAGAGCCTGACCTTGTGGCTCAGTTGCGAACATCCGACCGCACTTCCACTCCCGAAGCATCCGATGTGAGAAAGATGGAAACAGACATCGCCAAGGAGACAGGCTATACGCCATACAGTACTCCGTTCCGCAGCCAGTTGAACCTGGAGGTAGACCGTAACCGTCTGCTTATATATAATGTGAGCTATGACGAAGTGGTAAGGGTACTGCGTACAGCCTTGAAGGACAATCAGGTATCCACCTTGCGGTCATATCAGCAGTATCTGCCTGTCGGCATAGCCGGAAGGGAGATGAGCGTTAACCGTATCCTTGCCGAGACACTTGTAGAAACCAACGCTGATGCGGTTACGAAGGAAAGGAATTACATTCCTTTGCGTGAGCTGGTACGTGTCTTTCCAGACGAGGATTTGAAGGAAATCACAGCGGGACGCAATGGTGAATACATCCCCGTGAACTTCCATGAGGTGGATAATGTGCCTCAGGTGATGGATGGTGTACGCCGTGCGGTAGATAAGGACAGCCGTTGGGATGTGTCGTTCGGAGGCAGTTTCTTCTCCAACAAGAAAATGATGGGCGAACTGACCGTCATTCTGCTTATATCCGTACTGCTTATGTACTTTATCCTGTGCGCCCAGTTCGAAAGCTTCGTCCAGCCGCTTATAGTGCTTGCTGAAATCCCCATTGACATAGCTTTCGGCCTTGTACTGCTATGGGCTACAGGGCATACCATGAACCTCATGTCGGCTATCGGCATAATTGTTTCGTGCGGTATTGTGGTAAACGACTCTATCCTGAAGCTGGACTCCATAAACGAACTGCGCAAGGAAGGCATGCCTCTGCTTGATGCGATACATACGGCTGGACACCGTAGACTGAGGGCTATTATCATGACCACGCTGACTACCGTGTTTGCCATGGTTCCGCTGCTGTTCACTTCCGACATGGGTTCTGAAATACAACGTCCGCTTTCGGTTGCGATGATAGGTACCATGATGGTAGGGCTTATCGTCAGTCTTTTTGTAATTCCTCTTATTTACTGGTTTATATATAGAAAACATGAAACTAAGAAAAACTAACATACTGCTTCTGTTCGCTCTCTTCTGTGTGGCAACACACGCCCAGACAGTCCTGAAGCTTGACCTTGAGAAGACCATAACAATGGCGAACGACAGCTCGCTGTCGGCATTCCGCTTTCAGAACATGTATCTTTCCGGATATTGGGAGTACAGGAGCTATAAGGCTGCGCGACTGCCGAGTCTTAAGCTGAACATGACTCCGGCACAGTATTACAGAAACATTACTCGCCGTTATGATTCCGGACAGGATATTGATGTTTATCGTGAACAGCAGATGTTCAGTGCCGGGGCTGGACTGAATCTTGCGCAGAACTTCGACCTTCTGGGCGGAACATTCTATGTGGATACACAGCTTGATTATATGAGAAACTTCGGGGACTCAAAGTCGAACCAGTTCTCCACTATCCCTTTCCGCATAGGGTATCAGCAGAATTTGCTCGGGTTTAATCCTTTCCGCTGGGACAGGAAGATTGAGCCACTCAAGTTTGAGAAGGTAAAGAAACAGTATCTCTATAATGCGGAGAGCGTGTCGGAAGAGGCGGTGAACTACTTCTTTTCACTTGCCATGGCGCAGGCTGAATACAGACTGGCTCAGGATAATGTGGCTACAACTGATACTCTTTACGCCATAGGCGAGCAGAGGCAGAAGATCGCTTCCATTTCACAGGCTGACCTTCTAACATTGAAGCTGGACAAGGTGAACGCTCGCAATACTCTGAAAAATGCGGAGATATCCAGAAAGCGTGCAATGTCGGCACTCGCCACATTCCTTAATATGGACCGCAACTCGTATATAGAGGTGGATTTGCCGGCACGTCCGCGTCATATCGATATTCCTGCCGACCGTGCCATTGCGCTTGCTCATGAGAACAATCCTAAATATGTGGAACAGCGTCAGAACGTACTTGAGGCGGAACGCGAGGTAGACCGTACGAAAAAGGAGGCACGCTTCAACGCCAGCTTCAACGCCAGCATGGGATTCAATCAGGTGGCGGACAATATCAGTGCGGCTTACCGCAATATGCTGCAACAGGATCTGGTGTCGTTTACAGTATCGATTCCGCTCGTGGACTGGGGTGTGCGGAAGGGCAAGTACAATATGGCCAAGAACAACCTGAACGTGGTGAAAATTGCGGCCCGTCAGGAAGAAATAAGTCTGGAAGAGGATGTGATGATGACGGTAAGCGACTTCAGCGTGCAGCAGGATATGATAGCCAGTGCGGAGGAAGCGCTCGACCTTGCCGACCTTGCATACGACCAGACGCGCAGGAGATTCATAATAGGCAAGGCGGACATAAACAGCCTTACGCTTGCACTGAACCGTCAGCAGGAGGCTCGGAAAAACTATATTCAGGCATTGCGGAATTATTGGCTGAACTACTACAAGATACGTAAGCTGACATTGCATGACTTTGAGTCGGGCATGTCACTTACTGACCGTTTCGATTTTGATAACCATTTGAGATGATCTTGTAATGAGCAACATAAAAGATAAGACCGAAGGGCGGCCTCTTATATGGTCGTCATTTACTCTCATCGTGACATTCGTGTGTCTGTCGCTTGTCGGGCTTGCACTTGTGCCGCTGCTTCCTGTAAAACTCTCGCCATCGCATGACATGCCCGGACTTTCCGTATCCTTCTCCATGCCCGGAAATTCCGCCAGGGTTGTAGAGACAGAAGTAACAAGCCGTCTGGAAGGGATGCTGTCGAGGGTAAACGGGATAAAGAATATCACTTCCGTTTCCGACAACGATGGCGGTTATATCAGTATTGGGCTTGACAAACATACGGATATAGACGCTACACGTTTTGAGGTCTCTACGCTGATAAGGCAGTTGTGGTCGCAGCTTCCTGACGGGGTGAGCTATCCCCAAATTTCCACACGGCGCAGTGACGACAATGCTTCGCGTCCGTTTATGACCTATACACTGAATGCCCCCGCCACTCCTATCATAATACAGAAGTACGGTGAGGAACGTATCAAGCCCATGCTTTCGGCATTGAATGGAGTGTATAAGGTGGAACTCAGCGGTGCGACACCTATGGAGTGGCGCATAGTGTATGACATTGTTCAGCTGGAACATATCGGAATATCGGTACAGGATATTCTTTCCGCCATTGCGGAACGATATGGCAGAGAGTTCCTTGGTATATGCGAACTTGAGAGAAGTGGCGGTTCGGAGTGGATAAGGCTCGTGCGTACCACAGAGGGCGGCACTGACGGTTTCGTGCCTTCCGAAATAACCGTGAAGACAAGAAACGGAAGCATGATTCCGCTTGATCGTCTGGTAAAGGTGACACGCACCGAGCAGGAACCGACCTCTTATTATCGTATCAACGGTCTTAATTCGGTTTATCTTTCAATTACGGCATCTGAAACCGCCAACCAGCTTGCATTGGCAAAGGAGGTGAAGAAAATCATAGCCGAAGCGGAAGCCGTGATGCCTCCCGGATATGAAATCCATACCGGTTATGATGCAACCGAATATATCTCTAAGGAACTGGATACCATCTATTTCCGCACAGGCATTACCGTGTTGATACTGTTGCTTTTCGTAGCACTTATCACACGCAATATGCGTTATCTGTTTCTGATCGTTACGGGACTGACCGTAAATATTGCGGTTGCGGCAATCCTGTATTATGCACTGGGACTTGAAATCCAGCTTTATTCGCTTGCCGGTATCACAATCTCGCTGAACCTTGTGATAGACAATGTCATCGTGATGACCGACCATATTCTGAGAAGACGCAATCTGAAAGCCTTCATGTCGGTACTGGCCGCAACCCTGACTACTGTCGGGGCACTCGTCATAATCTTCTTCCTTGACGAGAAGATACGTTTGAACCTTCAGGACTTTGCAGCCGTTGTCATTGTCAATCTTGGCATTTCGCTGCTGGTGGCGCTTTTCTTCGTGCCTCCTTTGATAGAGAAAATCGGACTGGCCGCCGGCAAACCTCGTCGCGCTCGTATGTGGGTAAAGCGTGGCGCGGTGTATTTCACACGTTTCTACCGCGGCATGATAGTACTGCTCTGCCGCTATCGTGCCATTGCTTTCATACTGCTTGTGCTTGGCTTCGGACTTCCAGTATTCATGCTTCCAAACAAGATAGAGGATGCGGAAGCCAAAGGCGGGTGGGCGGAATGGTACAACAAGGTATTCGACAATACAATTTATAGAGAAGACATAAAACCGATAGTGGACAAGGCTTTGGGTGGTTCTCTCCGTCTGTTTGTGGAAAAGGTGTATGATGGCAGCTACTTCAACCGTGACGAGAGTGAGGTCGTGTTGTCTATCAATGCCACACTTCCGAACGGCAGTACATTGGAGCAGATGAACGTGCTGATAAAGAGAATGGAGACCTACCTCAGTGAATTTAAGGAAATACGCCAGTTTCAGACTTCCGTGTACAATGCACGCAGGGCAAGTATTCAGGTATATTTCAAGAAAGAACATAGCCATACCGGATTCCCTTATGTACTGAAATCTAATGTAATCAGCAAGTCCCTTTCTCTTGGCGGTGGAAGTTGGTCGGTTTACGGACTGCAAGACCAGGGATTCAGCAATGATGTGCGTGAATCAGCGGGAAGCTTCCGTGTAAAGATGTACGGATATAACTATGACGAATTGGAATATTGGGCAGAAGAAATGAAGAAACAGCTGCTTGCCCATCGCCGTATAAAGGAAGTGACAATAAACTCAGAGTTCTCATGGTGGAAGGATGATTATACGGAGTTCTATCTTGAGTTCGACAAACGCAAGATGGCAAAGGAAAATCTTACGGCACACGGCCTTTTTGCCGTATTGCGTCCGGTATTCATGCGAAACCAATTGGCTGGAAGTATCATTTACAACAACAGTCTGGAGTATCTTCGCCTTTCTTCCATACAGAGCAGTGACTATGATGTGTGGGCGTTTATGGCCGCTCCGTTTGTGGTGAACGGCAAGCAGTACAAGCTTTCCGATTTTGCGGTGATGGCAAAGGGACAAGCTCCGAAACAGGTGGCAAAAGAGAACCAGCAATATCGTCTATGCCTACAATATGAGTATATAGGGTCGTCAGAACAAGGAAGAAAGTTGCTGGAGAAAGACATCGAGCTTCTGAAGAAGCGTCTGCCCATGGGCTATACAGTACAAAATGAGAATGCCTATTGGAATTGGGGTAAGGATGACAATAGCCAGTATCTACTGTTACTGGTTGTCATTTCCATTATCTTCTTCATATCGGCCATTCTCTTTAATTCGCTGAGCCAGCCGCTTGCCATAATCTTCGTGATACCGGTATCGTATATTGGGGTATTCTTGACTTTCTATCTGTTCGGGCTTAATTTCGACCAGGGAGGTTTTGCATCCTTTGTGCTGCTTTGCGGTATCACGGTGAATGCAAGTATCTATATCCTGAACGAATATAATGCCACAAGAAGGAACTTTCCGAGACTTTCTTCGTTGAGAGCCTATACAAAGGCATGGAATGTTAAGATTATTCCCATCTTCCTTACCGTCATGTCTACCATCCTTGGATTCGTACCGTTTATGATAGGCGACAAGACACCGTTCTGGTTCCCTCTGGCTGCAGGAACAATAGGCGGACTGGTGATGTCGGTAATCAGTATTTTCATCTATCTTCCGGTACTGAGTGTTTCAGGTATAATAAGGAGACAACTTGACAGGGAGAAAAAATTAGATGAAAGTCATGAAAATCATTAATGAAGTTGTCTTACTTCGACCGTTACGAGCGTTCACATCGACCGATACGAGCGCTTACTTCGACTGAAGTCAGGGCTGACGCATTACTTAATTTGCTGATTATAAAATAGATT
>UMBZ01019316.1_pt1 | contig 13808 bp, 10 predicted proteins | sample 1964091 | NCBI WGS metagenome assembly UMBZ01 (sample SAMEA4835954, study PRJEB28245) | human gut metagenome | biome: gut microbiome; material: fecal sample | place: Denmark | collected 2008
GCCCTTGGCAGTCTTGCCGAGCTCTGTACCATTCTTGATTTCGTTACGAAGAACGTCACCTGTTGAAATGTGACCGAGACCATACTTCTCAATCATCTTGTCGCTCTGTGTACCCTTACCAGCACCTGGAGCGCCGAAAATTACGATATTTTTCATTTTTACCTTAAATATATATAAATTGTTTTATGTTGTGTCTCCCACATGCTTCACCCCCTATTCTTCTACAATCGTGTAGATGTCGCGGAGGTTTCTGCCTTCTTGGTCATAATCTAATCCATATCCTACGATGAAATCGTTAGGGATTTCCATTACGGTATAGTTGATGTCCAGATCTACCTTCAGATTGCCCGGCTTCACGAGGAGTGAGCAGATCTCTATGCTGGCTGGATTCTTCTTCTTCAGATCCTCTATCATGTGAGCCATGGTAAAGCCGGAATCCACGATGTCCTCCACGATCACCACGTGGCGACCGGTAAGATCCTGGTTCAGACCCATCAGGGTCTTCATGCTGCCCGTAGAGCTAGTGCCCTCGTAGGAAGCATACTTCACAAAAGAAATCTCGCTTGGTACCGTAATCATTCGCATCAGATCGGCAGCGAAGATAAACGAACCATTCAACACAGCCAGGAACACTGGAGTCTTATCCGCATAATCCTGGTTCAATCGGTCGGCAACGACCTGTACCTTCTTCAGAATATCTGCCTCTGGAATGGAGGTCTTGAAGGTCTTATCCTTGATTTTTACTATGCCCATAGTCTTGATGATATAATATTTTCTGCAAAATTACGAAAAAATCGTGAAACTTCATCCATTCATCGACTTTTTTTAGTACTTTTGCATTAAATTAATCAGATAATCGGACATAACATACATTAATATATGAAAATATTCACTAGTGCTCAGATACATGAGCTGGATAAATACACCATTGAGCATGAGCCGATCACATCGCTCAACCTAATGGAAAGAGCTGCCAAGGCGCTCACACGTGCCATCGAGGAGGAATGGTCTAACAGAACACCGGTCGTGGTTTTCGCCGGACCGGGAAACAATGGTGGTGATGCACTTGCCGTGGCGCGCCTTCTCAGCGAAGACGGCTATATGGTGAGTGTATTCCTATTCAATGTGCACAACAAGCTCTCTGCCGACTGTGCCACCAACAAGAAACGAATCATCGAGGGTAAGTGCGTCAAGCAGTTTACCGAGGTAACCGTCAACTTCGACCCTCCCCAGCTCGAGGCGGGAATGCTCGTAGTGGATGGTCTCTTCGGCAGCGGACTCAACAAGCCGCTGGCGGGCGGATTCGCTGCCATGGTGAAATACATCAACCAGAGTGCGGCACAGATCGTGAGCATCGACCTGCCTTCCGGTCTGATGAGCGAGGATAATTCCTACAACATCAGCGCCAACATCATCCGTGCCGACCTCACCCTCACCCTGCAGCAGAAGAAGCTGTCGATGCTAATGGCAGACAACCAGCAGTATCTGGGCAGAATCAAGGTGCTCGACATCCGACTCTCTCCTGATTTCATCCAGCACACCGAGAGCCGTTGCAGCATCCTCGAGGAGAAGGATATCCGCCAGCTCCTGAAGCCTCGCGGCGACTTCGCCCACAAGGGCAGCATGGGCACGGCACTCCTCATCGCAGGCAGCTACGGCATGTCGGGCGCTTCGGTCCTTGCCACCAGAGCCTGCCTCAGAACGGGTGTGGGAAAAGTGATTACCCATACGCCTAAGAGAAACTACGAGATTATGCAGATTTCCGTGCCCGAGGCGGTACTGCAGATGGATACAGAGGAAACCATCTTCAGCGAACCGGTAGATACGGAAGATTACCATGCCATGGGCATCGGTCCGGGACTGGGAACCAGCGAGGCGACAGCCATCGCCCTGATAGCCCAGCTCAGAAGATGCACCTGTCCGGTAGTGGTGGATGCCGATGCACTCAACATCCTTGCCAGTCACCGTGCCTGGATGCAGCAGTTGCCTAAGAACCTCATCTTCACTCCACATCCTAGAGAGCTTGACCGCCTGGCTGGCATCACCAGCAGCAACTGCACCGAGCGCCTCTACAAGGCATGCGAGCTTGCCGACCGTCTGCACGGCTACATCCTGCTGAAGGGACATTTCTCTGCCCTCTGTCATCCGGATGGTAAGGTGGAGTTCTGCTCTACGGGCAACAGCGGTATGGCTACGGCGGGCAGTGGCGATGTGCTTACAGGCATCATCACCGCTCTTCTGGCTCGCGGCTACAAGCAGGCAGATGCTGCCCGTATCGGTATGTACCTTCATGGTCTTGCCGGCGACCTCGCTATCAAGGACCTGGGCAAGGAAAGCCTCATCGCCAGCGATCTCATCGATTACCTGCCGAAGGCATTCCTCAGAATGGAAGAATAAGATAGGAAAAGTATAAGAATGCTATTGATTATACTATACTTCCAGTGAATTTCTGGCTTCATAGAAGCGCTTTTCCAGTTCGCGTCGCAGGTCGTCCTTGCGGTCCATATTCAGTTTCTTGCGGATATGGCTACGCTGGCTGGTGATGTTCGATTCACTCTTGTTCAGTTCGATGCAGATTTCCTTCAGCATCTTGCCTTCCAGTACCATCTGGCAGATCACTCGCTCACTGTTGGTGAGGTCGGCACATACCAGATCCCATGCCTTCTTGCTCAGTTCGCTGGTCTTCAACTGTTCTGCGGCACGCTCCAGGATATTCTGCTGCTGCTCCGGGCGCAGTCGGCTCAGCAGGTTCACCGCCATATCCTTCTCTTCATCCTTCAGGTCGGCAAGCATGTGCAGTGCCTTCTTCTCTTCTTCCCTCATCTGCTTGGGCTGTCTGAGTTCCTTGACGATGACAGGTTCCCAGTTATAGAGCCAGACATAAAAGATCATCAGGAAACCAACCAGAACAGCCTTGATGCTGAAGAGCAGCGTGGAGATCTGCGTATGCGAGATGGCTACCGCTACCACTGGCAGCAGAGCGATGGCAAAGCCGAGCGTGGTTCGGTTGAGCTGCTGGCTCTGGGCAGTAATGGCAAGTATAAACATGATGAAGATATTGCTCATCACGCTCAGGTTGTCCCGGTCACCCTGATAGTACAGACAGAGCATACAGTCAATCGCCAGCTTCACGAATACGAGGATATAGAGCAGGGAGATGCCGGTCTTGAATACCACCTTGCGCTTCAGCACCACATACATCAGCAGTGCCAGTGCAATGGTATGGACTACATTATAGAACATGCCCCCCCCATGCTTTCATCATGTAAAGCAAAAGGAAGTGGTAGGGAATAATGAGTATCTCTACCAGAGTCAAAAGGACGAAGGCGATTACCCTTCGGCGATCCACCACTCCACAGTAATCAGGGCATAAATGATGTTCCAAGCGCAAACACCAATCCCAAAGTTTGTTCTTAGCTGTCATTTTCTTGCTTTCAATTTACTTATAATTAAAACCGTCGTTTATATTTATTATAATCAAAGTCATACCCGCTTGGGGCACTTTGCATATCTTTCAGACCCTCTGAGTCCTGAATTCATTGATGGTTTACCAACTTATTCTTCTCAGATGCAAATTTACTACTAAAAATCGAAAAACTCTAAGAAAACTGATAAAAAGTGGCTAAAAAAGCAAAAAACAGATGAGAAAAAGTATTTTTCAGGGTTTTTCAGTGTTTCATTTATACGGTTTTTATTCAGTATCAGCATTTTTAGGCGCATTTTTCTTGGCAGCAATTGAAAAAGACGCTATCTTTGCAATCGTAAAAACAAAGTTCGCGGTTTCAAGCCCGAGCTTCCAATCAAACCCCAAAGTTGCCAACAGGCATCTAAGAACAATGGAGTAGATGATAAAGATGATGATGAGTAGAAGAAAAGTAAATGATAGACTAACTATTCTTTAATTAATAAAGTCTAGGAGCAAGCCTATTGAAAGGAAAGAAGGAACAAGATAAAGAAAAAAAGTATAAGTATAAGTATAAGTAAAAGATGATGATGCGTTTCTCTAGAGAGACCATTTGTCATTCTTAAATCATTAAAAGATTTTAAGTATGAACAGAAGGATTTTAATTGCGCTACTGGCTGTAGGCAGCTTCATCTGCCCAGCCGTCGCTCAGAAGGTGGCCTTGAAGACGAACCTCCTTTATGATGCTACAAGCACCATGAACCTCGGCTTCGAATTTGGCCTTTCCCCAAAATGGACCTTGGATGTATCCGGCAACTACAACCCTTGGACATTTTCCAAGAACAAGAAGTGGCAGCACTGGCTTGTTCAACCAGAAGCTAGATACTGGTTCTGCAATAAGATGATGGGCTCCTTCATCGGCTTCCACGCCCTCGGAGGTTCTCATAACATAGGTAACGTAGATCTTGACTTCAAGTTCCTCGGTACCGACTTTTCCAAATTGAAAGATTACAGATACGAAGGTTGGTTCGTAGGTGCAGGTGTTGCATACGGTTATACCTGGGCTCTCTCCAAGCATTGGAACTTCGAGGCTGAACTCGGAGTGGGATACGTTTATTCGAAATCGGATAAATATGAATGCCCACAGTGTGGTGAGAAACTCGAGAAAGACAAGGCGCATCACTACGTAGGACCTACCAAGGCGGCACTCAATCTAGTGTATGTCTTCTAATTCATGATACATTATTATATTAATAAGTAAAAACTGAAGATTATGAATACATATAAGATTTTAAACAAGACACTTGGAGCCGTCGCCCTCAGCATTCTGTTTAGCACTAACGCTATCGCTCAGGAACAGGCTGCCAAGGATATGAAAGTCCTCAACAAGGAAATCAAGAAGAAAGGCAATAAGGTGAACGTCTATATGGACCTCAATCTCGATGACGTGAAACTGGCAAGCAACAAGGGTCTCATCCTTACACCTATTTTATATAAGGGTGAGGATACGCTCAAACTCCCGGCTGTGGAGGTGATGGGTAACAAAAGATACATCTACTACCAGCGTACCAAGAAGACCGCAACCCAGAACCCGCTCATCGTTGCCAAGCGTGAAAACAAAGAGCCACAGACGCTCCGATACGCTTACTCTACTCCTTACCAGGACTGGATGAAGAACTCCAACTTCGCCATCAGCAATGATGCATGTGGATGTAACCAGAAACTGCTGGCAGAAAACCTGCTCACCAACAATGGCGAGGCGCTCGTTACTCCTCAGCAGCTCTATCAGGCTTATCAGCAGCCAAAGGCGGAGGCAGTGAAGATCAGACAGGAAAACGGTTCGGCTAGACTCAACTTCCGCATCAACAAGTGGGATATCGTGAAGGATCTCGGTAACAATACCAATGAGTTGGCTACCATCAAGCAGACGCTCGACCTCGTGAAGAACGACCCTGATGTAACCATCACTTCCATTACCCTCCACGGATATGCTTCTCCTGACGGCAGCTATGCCAACAACAACAAGCTGTCTCGCAACCGTACCCAGGCTCTCTACAACTACCTGTTGAAGACCTACCCTATCGACAAGAAGCTCTTCAAGGTAGAATCTACAGCTGAGGATTGGGAAGGAACACTGGAGTACATCAAGAGTCACAACATCCCTCAGAAGGAAGCAGCGCTCAAGATCATCAACAGCGATATGACTCCTGACCAGAAGGAACAGGCACTCGCAGCCAAGGCTGGTGAGGCATTCAGATTCCTCGTTGACAAGGTTTGGCCAGGCTTGCGCCGCACAGATTACACCATCGAGTACGACGTGAAGGCATTCAACCTCGAAGAGGCTCGCAGAGTAATCAATACCCGTCCGCAGAAGCTCTCTCTGCAGGAGATGTATATGGTGGCAAACAGTTATCCGAAGGGAAGCGAAGAGTACAACAATGTATTCGACACCGCAGTCAAGATGTTCCCAGAAGACAAGCTCGCCAATCTGAATGCAGCCCTTGCAGCCATCGACAGAGGTGACAAGGTAAGCGCAGAGAAGTACCTGAAGAAGGCTGGCACCGGAGCCGAAGTAGATAATGCCCGCGGTTGCCTCGCCGTTCTCAATGAGGATTACGAAGCTGCCAAGCAGTACTTCCAAAAGGCTGTAGCCGGAGGCTTAAAGGGTGCTCAGGAGAATCTCAACAAGCTGAACAAGATTGTGGAGTAAGAGTTTGATTTTTAAGTAAAAGAATAAACAATAATATTAATATAAACTAAAAAATTTAATTTAAGAACAAGAAAAGAAAGATTAGTATTTGATTACCCCCGGGCGAAGCCAGTGATGAGGTCTGAGAGACCCGTCCATTTCGCAACTCAAACTAAAAAATTTGTATAACACTTAATAAGTAAAAGATTATGAAGAAAATGAATTTGCTCGTTATGAGCTTGGTATCAGCAGCAGCGTTATCTTTCTCAAGCTGCAGCAGCAATGATGATTTGACAAGTGGTGGCGCAGGTACACAGTCACAGGTGAAAGGTTTCTATATGACATTGGCCGTACAGACTCCTACTAGCAATGGTACAAGAACCTCTATTGAAAATCCAATACCTACAGAGGATGCTACCGCAGTAGAAGCAGCAGTAAAGACTGGTACTTTCTACTTGGTTGACTCTAAGGGAACAGTTGTATTTAGCAAGACTCTGACCGCACAAGATTGGTCAGGAGCTGTCAAGGATCAGGCTGATTCAAAGAAGGACGGTAAGACAACACTTCAGATTCAGGTAGAAAATGTAGCAGCAGGTGCAACCTATAAAGTATATTTCAAGGCTGGTTCAACCGCAATGGATGGTGTCACAGAACCAGTAGCCGCTGGTACAACAGGCATATTTACAGCAACTGGCATTGAAAAGACATTTACAGCAGCTGATGCTTTTGATAAGACATGCGCAGGAGACAACAACTTCTCTATGTTCAACCAGAACGATGAATCAAGAAACGGTAATGGCTACACCGTTACATTCGAAGATGGCAACAAGGTTGCAACCAACCCTGCAACGGTTAAGTACAATAACGCAGAAAGCGCAATCAAGATTGAGCGTGTAACAGCTCGCGTTGATGTTCCTACTAGTACAACAAAGCTTGCTACAGAGGAATTGCCTTCAACTGCTTCACAGGCATTGAAGAATGCAGTTGCTGATGCAAAGAAGAAGGTTGATAACATTGAATTGGTTAGCTATGCACTCTCTAATGTTACAAACAAGACATACGTTATGCAGACATGGATTGACAAGAATCTTACAATTCCTGAAGGCGTAACATTGTCTCAGCCAAAGACTGCATTCGGAACCAAATATTTGCTCGATGCAACATGCTTCAAGCCTTTAGCAACGGCAACAAATGATTATATCTTTGAGAACAACAAGGCTGGAGAAGAAGCAACAGCTATGTACTTCCAGTATCACGTTACTTTGAAAACTTCTGAATTCGAAGGAAAAGCAGACTTTGATGATGGAACATTCTATCGTTACAACAACGTAATCTATACAAGCTTTGCACAAATTTACAAGGCTTATGCAGACGTTGCAGGACTCTTTGATGGAAAGACTGCTGAAGAAATGAAGACTGCTGCCAAAACAGCTAGTGCTACCGAGGCAGACTTGGCTGCATTCCGTGAGAAGTATCAGATTGAAGTTTTCAAGGGCGGTTTGACATACTACAAGCAGGTTATTACTGACAAGCAATTGGGCAAGGACGTTATCCAGCGTAACACTATTTACCGCTTGCAGGTTAACAAGATCTTCAACGTAGGTGCACAGGTTCCTAACGGTGAGATTGACAAGAACGGTTTGTTCTACCTCGACGTAACTGTAACTGTTAACCCTTGGGTTCTCAATACACAGGACGTAACTTTGGGTGACTAATCCCAATCACTTCGCTTAATCAAGCAGAAACAGAAAAAAATGAATGCTCCGGGGATGTACCCCATCCCCCGCTCTCAAGATAATTCTTGAAACAACAATACTCTCAATCTCCCGGGGGCTATCCCGCCTCCGGGAGATTAAAAAAGAAAAAGATGATATTTGCCGCCAACAGATGGCGGGAACCCCTATCGTGCTGAATCAGCACCACTCAACAAGAAAAAAAAGATGCCGCAGGCTACCCCACTTCTTACGCCCTACGGCACACTAGATATAAGTATAAGTAAAAGAATTAATAAAATACAAACGATATGAAACATTTCATCATCAAAAACGGTTGCAAAGTGGTTTGTATCTCAGCCATCGCACTCTCTTCGCTTTCATCATGCATGAAAGACGATCTGACGAATTGTCCTGCACCAAAGGTGTCGCTCAAGTTCGATTATACATATAATATTGAGAACGCTGATGCCTTCTCCCAGGAAGTGAAAAACCTCAACGTCTATGTTTTCGATAAAAACGGTAAATACTTCGATACCTATACGCAGTCAGCCGACAAATTCGAAACGGGTCACAGCATGGACATCACAGACTTACAGGAAGGTAAATACACCTTCGTCTGCCTCGCTCGTGACAAGAAACCTACAGGTAGCAGAGCCGACGGTGACGACGAGATGGAGTTCAGCTTCACCCAACTCACACCAGGTGTTTCTACCATCAACGACCTGCAGGAGGAAATGGGAAAGAAAGACGGAGAAGCTTCTGTCAACAACAAGAAGTTCACCGCTCTCTACACTGCCCAGACATCTCTCGACTTCAAGGGCAAAAAGGACACATCCGGCAAACTGAGTCTGATGAAATGTACCAAGACCTACAGAATCGTGATGCTTCCTTACGAAAGAACCCAGCAGGGATTCGAGGCAGAAAACTTCGACGTAAGAATCAAGGGCTCGGCTGCCCTCCTCGACTACAAGGGCGACAAGGTAAAGGATGCCAACGGAGTAGAACAGAACAAGCCGATTACCTACGTGCCTTACAACGAGAAACTGGTGGTGAACTCCAGCGGCAATACCCAGGTAGAAGGTGAAGAAATCGACAAGGCTCTGGTTTACGACCTGTCTTCTTCCAGAATGTTCGAGCGCAAGGACGATGTAAGCACCCGCAACACCGAAAGCACGGAGTACGACGACAAGCGAATCGTAATCACCGACAAGCGCACAGGCAAGGTTATCTTCAACCACTCACTGCCATGGTTCCTCGCTCTCTGCGGCGAGCGCACCGACAAAGGCTGGGAGGATCAGGAATACCTCGACCGCCAGGATCACTACACCCTCGTATTCTACGTTCCGAGTCCAGGTTCCGACTACCACATGGATGCTAGAATCAATATAAACGGCTGGGTTCTCAATCTGCAGGACGTAGATTTAGGATCCAAGTAAAATGATCATAAAACAGTAACAAAGTAAAAGTATAAGTAAAAGATAGGAGAAACAAGTTATGTTCGATTTCGCAAAAAGAAAAATCTGTGCGAATCAACTGACTAGCATAATGAAGGGGATAGCAGCATTGGCACCCACCTTGCTGCTTACCCTGATACTAACATCATGTATGTCGGACGGTTACACAGATACAGCAGCTGAAAAGAGTGATACCTACATCAACCTGAATGTATCAACTCCTACAGCTCAGGCCAGAGCCAACGCTACTGCCAACCCAGCAGGAACCAGCGGAACGCTCGGGCAAGAAGAAACTTACCCAAGTCCAACAGAGGAGGAGAAAATATACAGTATCAGAGTCTGGGCTTTCAAGAGCGGCAGCGCTGAAACTGCAGCACCAATAGGATTCAAGGCAGAAACCGGCCTCAACGAAACCGGTTCACATCAGGTAAGTATGAAATTGTTGCGCAAAGCAGCAGGTGATTTGGAAAATATCGACCTTTTTATCCTGCTCAATGCAGAAAGCATTGGAGTTCTGAACGATAACAATTGCAACAGAATGACGCGCAAGGATTTGAAAGCTGTAACTTTTAACTCAAACTTCGGTATCAAAACAGAAGATGGCAGCCCTCAGGCTACAGCAGTTCCTGCTACAGGTTTACCAATCTCGCGTGTCATTACAAACATCAATGTAAAAAACAACATTGCAGACAATGCAGCCGCAGCTGCTGACAAACCTGTAAGTGTTCCATTGGTAAGAGCCGTTTCCAAGCTCCACTTCTACTTTGCCCGTAAGACTGGCAAGGATACAGAAAGTGTAACCGTCACCAAGATTGAAGTAAACGGAGAGACCCTGACAGCAGCAAGCCCGGTATTCCCAGAAGCTGCAACAGATGCCACAAAGGAAACTGAAGGATTGAAAGGAAGATTGACTGGTCTCACTTACCTCACCCAGAATTTGATATTCGGAAGTATTGCAACAGATAAAATCAACCCTGTTGACGATCCTAAGACATATATCCGAAATACCGGAGAAAAAGCTCAGGATTATATGACTCGTCTCAGCACTGGTGTACAGGAAGGTTGCAGAAGCTATCTACGTGAGACAGACAAGACCATAACAGGCAAGATCCATTTCAAGTCAAATGCTTCGCTTGCAGAAAGATCGGTTATTTTTGAGATTCCAGAAGCCTATCGCAATCATGAATTGGTTGTATATGGCTACTTCTCAGGAGAAGCATTACTGGATCTCAACTTAGAATACTACGTAGCAAACTGGAATGAGAAGACTGCTACAAATATCACATTTAATTAAACTATTGGAGGAATCATATTATGAAGAAAGTAATGAAATTAGCATACCTGCTCATGGGAGTAGCACTCTTACTCAGCAGTTGCTCGGAAGACATCTTCCCGGGCGGCAGCGAGAGCAACGAGGATGTTACCATTTCGTTGGCCTATTCTGATGTTTCCCCAAGAGACATCGTGGTCAACTCCCGAGCTACAGAAGCAGAGGAGCGTCATCTCGACAACCTCTACATCTATATATTTGATGGCAATGGTAATTTGAAGGGCTACAAAGGGATTGAAGGTGAAGTAAATCTGAATCAATATACCAGCAACACCACCAAAGCAGAAATAACTGGCATCAAAACAAGAAGCGGCGAATCATATATATATGCAGTAGCCAACATTTCTACGGGTCTATACCCAGTTGAGACCAGCAACGGTACTGTTGAAGCAAACAAGTTACCAATTAACTTGAATGAAGAAACTGCCCGTGCCGGCGGATATGACTTCACTCTCGACCAGTTGAAAGCTTTGACTTTCAAGCGTAACAACACTAGCATTGATATTACAAGTGCATTCTTAATGAGTGGTGCGGTACAAGATGGAAATCTGGTGAATATCACAACCGCAGGTACAATCGCCAATGACGACAATGCCATTCGATTGAGCCGCATCGTATCAAAAGTAAAGTTTACGATTAAAGCTGCCAATACTACAGGAGTTACCCGTTCATTTAAGCTGGATACTTACGACATCATGAATATTGCTGTAGATGGATCGCTGGTAGGAAAGATTGATGGAAACAGCAGGAATAAGACGACAAACGTAAACAACAACATCGGCAACACAGTTCGACCAAACGATGTGGAAGCCGGCGCTCAATTTTTCGAAGTCTATTTGCCTGAAAATCTTCAGAATGCAGTTCACAACGTAACCACCCAAGAAGCACGTGAGGATGACAGTCAGAGTATTCCGAAAGAATTTACCAATGCACCTGCTAAGGGTACATACGTAGTATTAAAAGGTAAGTATGAAGAAACAACAAGTAGTTCTACTAAGAGTGCCGACGTTACCTACTATGTTCATCTGGGCGACTGTACTAAAGATAAAAACAACTATGATGTAGAGCGTAACTGCAAATACACCTACAACATCACAGTAGCAGGTGTAGAAAAAATCATCGTAGAAGCCAAGAAAGAATCAGGAGCAGATCAGCCAGGTGCCGAAGGTGTGGTTTTGGAATATGGAGCGACAGGTAAGAACATGACACTCGACAGTCACTACGAGTACATGGTAATGCGCTTCTATCAGAATGATATCCAAGCGTTGAAAAAAGCAGGTAAAGGCTATTACTATCAGGTTTATGCCCTGGGTAATCATACCGACGTAATCAACGTGGGCGCAAATACTGTTGGTAATAAGAACAATGTAGAGACAAACTGGATTGAGTTTGCAATCAATTGCCCAGATGGTTCTAAAACAACATACAGTAAATACAACGCTGATAAAACGGAAAGAGGTACTGCATGCAATTATCCTGGCACCAAATATGCCAAGTATCTGTACACTGTAGATGATTTCTTGAAATATCTCTATGATAAGGCAGAAGAAAATAGTTTTTGGACAGGAACTGACAGTAAAGGAAAGTATATCGATGCAACATGCTTCATCAGTGAGAACTATTACAAGAATCTCACATGGAATCAATATGTGAATGATGTTGATAAGCGTGCCTTCTATGTTGCTAATGAGGTTAAAACCAGTAATGATGGCAGAAGCGTTTACGCTCAGACACAATATGGCTTGACCCAGTATAACATCCAGACCTTCTACGACAGAAGCAAAGCTGGAAGCATCACTGCTTACGGTTGCGAGACCATCAATGACGAGGAGGGTAAAGGGTTTAGTGTTAATGGTGGTGGAAGTACCTATCAATCTGCTGGTTCCGATACATGGAATGGACGTGCCAATATGGTTGCGGACATAAATACAAGAACAGACACCTGGAAGTCACTCAAAAACAACACGTCTCTGATCAAAGCGTGCATGTCTAGAAACCGAGACCTGAATGGAGATGGCAAAATCAGTGATGATGAAATCCGCTGGTATGCCCCTACAATTTCTCAGTATATTGGTATCTGGATTGGTGAGGAGATTATGAGCGGTGAGTCTAAACTCTTCAATAAAGCCACATCTACACTCAGCACTAGCAATGATCCTGGATGTCGTATGTTGTATTATAGTTCAACATACAATGAGAACACTTACTTCTCTGAAGAAGGTTTGGCAACCAATCATAACAATTCTGCCTATCCTCCAAAATTGGTACGCTGTCTTCGCAATTTGAAATCAAACGATGTGGGATACAACCGAACTCCTGCCAAGTACTACACGTACGAAAGTTCTGTGGTAACACTGAACAATGTTGATGAAAAAGCATTGAACACATCAGGAGAACAAGGTGAATTGAATGCGCACACAGAACGTTCTGCACTCAATAAACCTGCCAAAAAGTTCAAGATTTCAAATGAGAAATATTATGGTGAAGGATACACAGACTGGCGGGGCAACTGGCATTGGACAGGAGTTACGCCAACTCAGGAGCATGTAGTAGATGGTACATTTAAATGTTACAACAACTATGAGGAAGGTGACAAAAAATGGAGAGTTCCAAACCAAAGAGAATTATCAGTAATGTTTCTTGTTGATAAAGACAAGATTACAAACACCTACTGTAGAACAATATTCTCTAACACGAACTTTAGAAAGTCATGGACTTATAGTTCTAACATCTTCACAATGGATGTTAACAAGTGGAATGCTACCGGCTCTGTCCGCTGTATCAAGGTACAAAAATAGTTAGCAAAATACAAAAGTTAAGAATCATATATCTGTAAGAGAGAGGGAAGGAAGTTGGGAATACTTCCTCCCCCTTATTAGTTATTATAAGACATTATTATCATTTACTATTATACAAAAATTGCGAAAACTAGACTAGACTGGTCGTTGGAATTTTAGTTGCCGAGGTGACTCACCTTCTAAGATTCCACGACTTTTTTTTGTGCCCTGAAAATTCCACCCCCCGCCAGCCGTCCCACACCCCGCTAGGCGTCCCGACGGATTTGAAATCCGTCGTAAAAAAAGGTTCGACCTATCAAACCAGGGGATTTGTAATCCCCCTAATCCATAACATATTACAATCTCCCTGCTGCGGATTGCAAATCCGCAGAACATAAATACAATACTCTGTTAATAATTACGTAATCGTTTGAAAATGA
>UMBZ01009930.1_pt1 | contig 13651 bp, 10 predicted proteins | sample 1964091 | NCBI WGS metagenome assembly UMBZ01 (sample SAMEA4835954, study PRJEB28245) | human gut metagenome | biome: gut microbiome; material: fecal sample | place: Denmark | collected 2008
AGTTCTCGTTGGGGCCGAGGCCATAGAAGTGGCTCTGGTCCATCTGGTACGGCATGCCGAGCTTCATACCGAAGCGCATGAGGTTGCCCACCTCTGCACCGGGAGTGGCCTTGAAGTCCTGAGTAACGCGTATCTGTCCGTCGGCACCAATGAGGTAAGACAGAGTAAGTGTTCCCTTGACCTCGGGCATATCGTAAACGACCTTAACCGAAGCAGAATTCTTGCCCTTCTCGACCTCGGTAGACTTGAGGTTGATGACGGGGTTGCGCCAAACCACGTAGCGACGCTGCAGGTTGGCACCCATATCGTTGTCGGTCACTGCACGCCAGAAGTTGGGTTTCAGCATACCGCCCTCGCCGAGCATAGACACGCCATCGACCTCGTAGCGGTTGATGTAGCTGGTGGCGCGGTCGAACTCTACCACGAAGTTGCTGCCCTGGACGCGCAGAGGAGCACCCTTCTTGTTGGCTACCTTCACCTTGCCCTTGGCTGTGCCGATGAGTCCGTCGGCGTTGAGCTCGGGCTTGGCGTCCTTCTCGGCGATGGCTATCTGGGCGTAAGCCATGGTCTGTCCCTTGGCGATGAGAGGTTCGGCAGTCTTGGTCTTGAAGTCGATGTTGAGCATCACCTCGGCATTGGCGTCGATACCGTCGAGCTTGTAGGGCAGAGTGTAAACCACCTTCTGCTGGGGAGCCACATCGAGGTTGGCTATCTCGCCCTGCTGTACGGCCTTGCCATCGGCGAGGAGAGTCCAGCACAGCTTGTAGTTGTCGATGTTGCGGAAGAAGTTCTCATTGTAAACCTCTATCTTGCCAGCCTTGGCGTCGATGGCTTTTGCCCATACGTTCTGATACTGGTAACCGACCTCGTAGGCATGAGGATTGAGTTTGCGGTCGGGGCTGATGAAGCCATTGTTGTTGAAGTTCTTGTCATCATTGCTGTCCCAGTCGTTGTAGTCGCCGGCATAGGCAAAGATTTCCACACCGTTGGCATCTTTCTTGCGGAGAGCCTGGTCTACGAAGTCCCAGATGAAACCACCCTGGTACTTGGGGTACTTGCGGATGATGTCCCAGTACTCCTTGAAGTTGCCCTGGCTGTTGCCCATAGCGTGGGCATACTCACACTGGAAGAAAGGCTTCTTGGCCTTCTCGTCGGTGCGCTTGCAGTACTCCTCACTCTCCTTCAGGCCGAGGTACATGGGGCAGTAGAAGTCGGAGTCGGAGTTCCATCGGCCGCGCTCCCAATGTATGGGACGGCTGGGGTCGAACTCCTTGACCCATTTATAGGCATTCTCGAAGTTCACACTCTCTGCCGTCTCGTTGCCGAGTGACCAGATGATGACGCTGGGATGGTTGAAATACATGTGTACGTTATGCTCATTGCGCTCCATTATCTGTTTGGCGTACTCGGGCTTACGAGAAAAAGCGGTCTCTTCGTAGCCAAGACCGTGGCTCTCCTGATTGGCCTCGGCGAGGACATAGATACCGTACTCGTCGCAGAGGTCGTAGAAGCGGGGGTCAGAAGGATAGTGACAGGTGCGGACAGCATTGATGTTGAGCTGCTTCATAATCTTGATGTCCTGCAACATGCGCTCCACGCTTACCACGTAGCCGCCGTCGGGGTCAATCTCGTGACGGTTGGCGCCCTTGAGGAGAATGGGCTGGCCATTGACCAGCATCTGCGAGTTCTTGATTTCTATCTTGCGGAAGCCCACCTTCTGGGTGAGGACCTCTGTCACCTTGTTGCCGTTCTTGACTGTTGCCACGAGGGTGAAGAGGTAAGGAGTCTCGGCAGTCCACTTCTTGACATTGCGCAGCGAGAAGCGGATGGTGCCGTAGGCGTGGCGCTTGAAGTCGGCAGTGCTCTTGGCCACGGTGATGCCGTTGGCGTTGAGCAGCTCGAAGTCGATGACAGGGCGTCCGGTCACGTCGACCTTCACCTCGAGGGTACCGTCCTTGTAGTCATTGATGAGGTCGGGGGTAATTCTGAGGTCGTCGATATGCACTCCGGCGTCGCGGGCGTAAAGGTAGCTCTCGCGGGCCACACCGCTGAGGCGCCAGAAGTCCTGGTCTTCGGAGTAAGAACCGTCACACCAGCGGAATGTCTGGAATGAAATGAGGTTGTCACCCTTATGGATGTAAGGGGTAATGTCGAACTCGGCAGCCACCTTGGAGTCCTCGCTGTAGCCCACGAAGCGTCCGTTGACATAGAGGTACATGTTGGAAGTGACAGAGCCGAAGTGGGCTATCACCTGCTTGCCGTCCCAGTTGGCGGGGATGGTGATGATGCGGCGGTATGAACCCACGTGGTTGCGCTCGTTGGGGGTATAGGGCGGGTTGTTCTTGAAATGGCCGCGCCAGACATATCCCACGTTGATATAGGCAGGGTCGCCATATCCCTGGAGCTCCCACATGCCGGGAACGTTGATTTCGCCCCATGTGCTGTCGTCGAGGTCGGTCTTGTAGAAGTCGGTAGGACGCTGGTCGGCGTTCTCTACAAACTTGAACTTCCACTTGCCGTCGAGCGAGAGAAAATTGGACGACTCGGTCTTGACGCCCTTGAGCGCCAGGTCACGGTTCTCATACGCGAAGAACTGGGTGTGCAATGGGAAACGGTTTACCGCGTTTACCTGCAAGTCTTGCCATTCAGTGAAAGTGGGCGTCACGTCGGCCGCCGACACTGAAAGTGTTGCTGCAAGTGCCAATAAAAGGAATGGATTTCTCATGTAATTATTGTTAATTTAATGATAATGCATAGGTAGACATGGCAAAGATAAGCAAAAACAATGGTAACTTTGCACATAAATGGCTTAAAAATGCAAAATCCCTATATTAAACAGTACCCCGACCTCATGGACGGGAAGAAAATCATGTATATTCATGGTTTTATGTCATCAGCACAGAGCGGAACGGTATCAATCCTGCAGACACTGTTACCCAATGCGACGGTGGTGGCGGACGATATTCCGCTGGACCCGGTCGAGGCGGTGACGATGTTGCAGGAAATGGCTCGCCGGGAAAGCCCCGACCTCATCATCGGCACCTCGATGGGCGGTATGTATGCCGAGATGCTGCACGGCTATGACCGCATACTGGTCAACCCCGCACTGGAGATGGGGCAGACCATGCAGAAGAGCAACATGATGGGCAAACAGGTGTTTCAGAATCCACGTCGGGACGGCGTGCAGGAGGTGGTGGTGACCAAGGCTCTGGTCAAGGAGTATGCCGACATCACTACCCGCTGCTTTGCGGCGGTCGATGCCGACGAGCAACGGCGTGTGTATGGTCTCTTTGGCGACAAGGACCCGGTGGTGCATACCTTCGACCTCTTCCACAGCCATTATCCTCAGGCTATCCGCTTCCACGGCGAGCACCGACTGATAGAAAAGGTGGTGCACAGGTATCTGATACCGGTGATAAGATGGATAGACGACCGGCAGGAGGGCCGCACGCGCCCCGTGGTGCTGATAGACAGTTCGACCATGAGAGACAGCTATCTCAACGCGACATCAAGTATGCATAAGGCGTTTGAGATGCTCATCGAGAAGTACGATGTAAGAATAGTGGCGCCGGCTCCCACCGACCACCCCGAACAGATAACCGAGATGGGGGCATGGATAGAAGACGCGCTCTCGGCTCCGGCGTGGAACAGGGTAATCTATACCAATGACCCGCAGCTCATCTGTGCCGACTACCTGATAAGCGACCGCGATGTGGATGACTTTATGGGTACCGTCATCCGTTGGGGCAGCGACAAGTTCAAGACCTGGGAAGAAATCATCGGTTATTTCGAACTGCTGGGTGGCCAGTAGCGGGGTAGGGGTGAATTGGGAGGCCGTGTCATTCATCAGTCTTCTCCAGCGCCTGGCGTATATCGTCCTTGTCGCTGGTGAAGACATGGTTGAAGGCACCCACCGAGACCACGCGGGTGGTTCCGTCGAAGGTGATGCGGCCTACGCTGAACAGCAGATAGTTGCTTACCTCGAGCGAATTGTCCAGATAGACTTCTGCCACTTTGCTCACGAAGAGCGAACCTAAAAAGCCCATCACGATATTGTCGTCATGGCGTTGGGAAAGGGTCTCGTTCACATAGCCCGAGACCGCAGAACGGATGGCCTCGGTATGGGCTTTCTTGTCGGGGCAGGTAAGCGCCATCAGCAAGATGGCAAATAGTGTGATGACCAGGGCAAATATCTTTTTCATCATAATCTTGATATGTTTAAGGGTTGGTTCTCTCCAGACTGAGCTGAGCCAGATAGTCGTAGTGGTCGCCTTCGGCCACGAGCCGACAGTCGAGCCCCGCCTCACGGGCTGCGGCGCTGAGCAGCGGATAGTCGACATAGAGCCAGTCGAACGGTAGGCCCTCGACACGGTCATACCGCATCTGATAGTCGACCTCTCCATAGTATTTGCCGGACAGGTCGATGTCCATACCACCATCTTCATCCTGATAGACATAACTCAGGTCGCTCGAGTCGATGAGTATCTGTCCGCCCGGGGCAAGTAGACTCGCCACGCGACGCAACAGCCCGCCCAGTCCGCTCATCTTGCCGGCTATGCCCGTGCCGTTCATCAGCATGAGTATGGTGTCGAAACCTCCGCCGAGGCGTGGGTCGAAGAGGTTGATGCCCTCTACATCGGCGATGCCGCGCCGGCGCATGGCATCGCAACTCAGGGGCGACACGTCGATAGCCTTGACGCTCACACCGCGCTGCTGCAGCGCCAGGGCGTGGCATCCGGCTCCGGCGCCCACATCGAGCGTGGTGCCGCGGGTCATCTCCAGCGCCTTTAGCTCCAACGGCGGCATGCTGTCGGTGGTGCGGAAGAGATAGACTACCGGCATCTCGTCGTCGTCAAACATCGACGACATCACGGTGAGCGTCTTGGCTCGTCCCGTGGTGAGATAGTCGAGGATGGCTGCGCCCATAGGGTCGCGCTTGGGGTCGAGGGTTTGGGTATCGATGGTCATCAGGATGGTATAAAAATCGGCATACCGGCGCGATGTACTCTGCCGCCGATATGCCTTGTCATGAAAAATTCTATCTTTATGGATGCGATTAGAGAATACGACCTACGATGCGGAAGTTGAGCACGGGATAAACTGTAGCCTTACTCAGATACTTCAGCACTTCGCCGGTATCGCTGTTGGTGTCGGCCTTGGTCAGCTTGTGGTCGCGCAGATAAACCTCGGGGGTACCCCAGAACTGCACACCCATGTCGAAGTTGAAGGCGAAGCGATGCTTGGCGGGAACGGCACGGCCGAAGCCTACGCCCAGATAAGGACGGAATGCGGCAACCTTGAGTGTAGCGTCTACGTTACCACGCTCGTCGGGGGTAAGCAGGTAGTCGCCCAGGTCAAGACCTATCTTCTGGCCGTCGGGGAGAGAGGCGTTGAGTCTGTTGATATCCATCAGCACGCCGTCCTTGGTATTCTTTAGGGTAATTATCTTGTCGGAACCCAGGTAGGCACCTGCGGTAACGTGGAATGCACTCGTCTTGAATGGGTAGACATCGAAGAGCAGATGGCCGGTGGTGAGCGACGACTTGCCTTCCACCTCGAAAGAGCGAGGGCCATTATAACTTGCTGGGATTTCACCGTCGAGGTCGAGGTCGGTCTTGACTTTAATCTGCGGGAAGATGTTTACGCCTCCGCGTACGGTCACGTAGGGAGTGATGGGGGCTGCAGCCTCGATGCTGATACCGGTAAGGCCGACACCGACGCCCACACTGAGATGGTTGAAGATTCCATGGTCATCTACAGCACTTTCCTGGGCTGAGAGTTGGCTGAAGCTCATCATCGCCATAGCCAACAGTAGCATAACTTTTCTCATAGTTAATTTAGTTTTAGTTTATGTTAATATAATGTTGATGATTGCAAATATAATAAAAATCTCTTTACCCACCGCAGTTTATGATAAAAAAATGAGAAACAGCCGTGATTTTGTTGCCGTTTACTACGCGTAAGCCCTATAAACCCTGTTCAGCGGCCACTTTTGCTACAATGATTCTGAAGTTTATCCACAGAAAAGGCTGGATCCCGCGAGTGGAATCCAGCCTGCTTTATAGTATGGTAACCGATGTCGCCAGCGTCGCCTCGATGATGGCAAGGCTCCCGGAAACATCCGGCTACATCATCTCCTTTATTTCCTGAATCGTCATCTCCATCACCTCAGCCACCTCGTCAGCCTCCATGCCGCGGCGCAGCATCTTGCGGGCTATCTCGACCTTTCTGAACTTAATGCCCTCAGCCAATCCTTCAGCCAATCCCTTGGCATAGCCAACCTTCTTGGCAGTGTTGATGGCGTTGATGACATCGCAATCGGTATACATCTGTCTACAATATCTTCTTTATCTCCTGAACCGTCATATCCATCAGTTCAGCTACCTCTTCGACAGCCATGCCTCGCTGCAGCATCTTGCGGGCTATCTCGACCGTCTTGAACTCAATGCCCTCGGCACGTCCCTCTGCAAAACTATCCTTCTTGGCAGTGTTGATAGCGTTGATGATGTCGCGATAGGCATTCACACTATCCTCGTACAGCATCCTGTCCTGTGCATTGAACTTGGAAACTTCAGCCTGTTCAAACAGCCTTGTGAACACACGCTCCTGAAGGGCAGCGGGACGCTCCATGAGCACAGAGAGGTTCTTGAGCACAAACATCCACTTGTCGTACATCGTGACGAGCTGGTCTTCGGTCTTGTCAAACTTGGGAATCTCTACATATATATAAGTGAGCTTGTCATAGAACACCTTCTTGGTGTCGACCTCCATAAGTTTAACCTCATGATGCCAATGCTGCGCTTCCTCCAGACCTTCTGCGAAATTGAAATTCAGCAAACCGATGGTATAAACCGAACTGAGATGGAAGTCCCAGTTACCTCCACGCTGAGCCTGCTCACGGATAGGGAAGGTGGAGTAATAGATGGTGCGGTCTTTGAAGAACTCCTGATACACATTCTGCATCTCGACGATAAACTTCTCGCCCTTCTGGTTCTCGCAATAGACATCAAAGATGGCGCGCCGGGCATCAGCACGGTCGCCCAACTGCTCAGAGTTGAGGTAAGTCACATCCTTTACATCCTGTTCGCCACGAAACAACGCGTTGAGGAAACTTATCAGCAACTCCTTGTTGAACTCGGAGCCGAAAAGGCGTTTGAAACCGAAATCAGTATGCGGGTTGATGTATCTTTCTGTCATAACAATATATTGAGAAACAATGACTATATCTGCAAAGTTAAGAAATAAAATCAGAAACGTAACTGTTTTGTCAGTTTTTTTCGTCATCCATAACAAATAAACGATAGTTCGCGCGGCGGCGGGACAACTCCCCTGCAACCAAAAAAGCCAATATCCTCTGCCAGTGGCGGATATTGGCTTGTAGGGGTCAATACTCAGTCTTGCTGTCGCTCTCTCTCCATGCCTCAAAGGCTTTCTTGGCCTCATCGGGCAGCAGGATGCGCATGGGTTTGTGGCGGTCTGCCGGAGCGAGGGCTATCTCCTGATAGATGAAGTCGTCGTCGAAACCTATCGCGGCAGCGTCCTTGCGGTCGTTGGCATAGTAGATGTGGTCCAGATGTGCCCAATAGATGGCACCGAGACACATGGGACAAGGCTCGCATGAGGTGTAGATGTCGCAACCACTGAGGTCAAAGGTACCGAGACGCAGCGAGGCGGCGCGGATGGCACTGACCTCGGCATGGGCGGTAGGGTCGTTGTCGAGGGTCACACGGTTGGAAGCCTCGGCCACCACCACGCCGTCTCGGGCTATCACGGCGCCGAAGGGGCCGCCGCCTTTGCGCACGCTCTCTTCGCTCAGGGCGATGGCGCGTCTCATCAGTTCTTCTTTCGTCATAATCGTTCTTGTTATTATTGTTTCCTGCACAAACTTATTCATTTTTTTTGAATTCCCCAAATAATGTGTGTTAAATATCCATCATAGTCCCGCTGCGCGCATCGCCAGACTCCACAGCAGAGGCCATAACCGCAGCCGTCATACACCTGCTTCGGACAAAACAAAACCGCAATGCCCTGGTGTGGACATTGCGGTCGGGAGTGTCGTGTATGGCTGCGGGGTCAGAAACGGCCCTGGTCTTCGAGATAACTGTCCTTGAACCCGAGGAAGTAGAGCACTCCGTCGAGTCCAATCGTATTGATGCTCTGCTCGGCGCTTGCCACCACGCGTGGCTTGGCATGGAAGGCTATGCCCAGACCGGCTTCGCTCAGCATGGGCAGGTCGTTGGCACCGTCGCCCACGGCGATGGTCTGCGCCAGGTTTACCTTCTCCACCTGTGCGATGAGCTTCAGCAGTTCGGCCTTGCGTGTGCCATCTACTATTTCTCCCACATAGCGTCCTGTGAGCTTGTTGTTCTCGTCTATCTCCAGCTCGTTGGCGTAGACATAGTCAATTCCGTATCTGCGCTGGAGGTATTCGCCGAAGTATGTGAAACCACCGCTGAGGATGGCAATCTTGTAACCACATCTCTTGAGTACCGACATGAGGCGGTCGGCGCCCTCGGTGATAGGCATCTTCTCGGCTATCTCCTGCATCACGCTTGCGTCGAGGCCCTTGAGCAGTGCCACGCGTCGGGTGAAGCTCTCCTTGAAGTCTATCTCGCCCCTCATGGCGCTCTCGGTGATGGCGCGCACCTTGTCGCCCACTCCGGCGCGGTCGGCCAGCTCGTCTATACACTCGGTCTGTATCAGCGTCGAGTCCATATCAAAGCATATCAGTCGGCGCATGCGTCTGTACATGTTGTCCTTTTGGAATGAGAAGTCTATACCCATGTCTGCCGACATGTGCATGAGGTCTCCCTGCATTTCCTTTTGGTCTCGGGGCGTGCCACGCAGCGAGAACTCGATGCAGGCCCTCACGTTGCGGTTGGTCTTCTTGATGCTCTGGCGTCCGGTGAGGCGCAGTATCGAGTCGATATTGAGCCCCTGCTGCGCGATGATTTTGGTGGCTGAGGCAATCTGCTCTGCGGTGAGCGTCTTGCCTATCAGGGTGAGGATGTAGCGGTTCTTGCCCTGCTTGTTGACCCATGCCTCGTACTCGTCGTCGCCTATGGGGGTGAAGGCTATCTGCACCTGCAGTTCGGTGGCCTTGAAGAGCAGTTCCTTCATCACCTGTCCCGACTGGCGCTCGTCTATACGGATGAGGATGCCAAGCGAGAGAGTGGCGTGGATGTCTGCCTGACCGATGTCGAGTATCTGGGCCTTGTGGCGTGCCAGTATCTCTGTGACCATCGCGGTGAGTCCCGGGCGGTCTTGACCGGTAATGTTTACCAGTATCTGTTCAAATTTCTTGTTCTCTTGTTCCATTCTTTGTGTTTCTTGATGCACAGGATGCAAAAGTACTTGTTTTCCTGCTGACTTACAAATTTATGCGCCTAAATCTTTCCTCACTTGTGGCGTACGCGGTTGAGTATGCGTGGGAACATACGGCGCAGCCGCATCAGGTATTCGCCTGTCTTGCTACCGCCTACCACCATCGTCACAGCCGCGATGATGAGCGTCAGACCCACCATGTCGCGCGGGGTGAGGGTCTCGCCGAAGACGAGCACGCCGAAGATGATGGCTGTCACGGGCTCCAGCGCTCCCAGTATGGCGGTGGGCGTAGAGCCAATGCGCTGGATGGCAGCCGTGGTGCAGAGGAAGGAGATGGCGGTGGGGAAGAGCGCCAGCGCCACCACGTCGGCCCACATATACCACTGGCTGGCGGCGGGCATGGTGAAGGGCGTGCCGGTGGCAAAGCGTCCGGCAAAGATTGCTGCGCCGAACACCAGCACGTAGAAGGTAATCTTGAGCGTGGGGATCTCGCTCAGCATGGGGCGGTTGGCGCCCACGATGTATATGGCGTAGCTCAGCGACGATGCCATGACCAGAAGCGTGCCCACCAGACTCAGTGTGTCGCCGTCGCTGCCACGATAGAGCAGCCCTATTCCGCTTAGAGCCATCACGATGCAGAGGATGGTGGTGATGGTGAGCCGCTCCTTGAAGAAGAGTGCCATGATGACCGCCACCATGATGGGGTAGACGAAGAGCAACGTTGAGGCTATGCCTGCCGCCATGTGGTTGTAGCTCTCAAAGAGGGTGAGCGACGAGATGGCCATTATCAGACCCATCGCCACGAGTGGCAGTATCTGGTGCCGGCGTAGTCCGAAACCGCGTCCGCGCATCATCAGCATGGCTGCCAGCATAGGTATGGCGGTCATATAGCGGAAGAAAAGAACCGATTCGGGGTTCATACCTATTTTATATAGGGGCAGGGCGAAGAGGGGATTGGTTCCGTAACTTGCGGCTGCGATGGCGGCCAGAATATAACCTTTAGTAGTGTTGCTAAGCATAGAGATATCTGTTGTGTAGCAGCCCGCAACCGTAGCGGCAGCTCTGTTTGACGGTGCAAAGGTACTAATAATCTATCCATGCCACGCCATGCCTGCCCACTTTTTTTATCCCCGTCTGCCAATTGTCTGTATTTCAGTCATGCGAGGGCCGTGCGGCCACCACAACCGTTTGTGGCAAAGCCTCTGCGATATGGTCTCTGCCGATTATCCTTGTTCCCACGACCGGGCTACTCTTTTTGCGGCTCGGCATATCCCTCCCTGCTGCGTATATGGTCCAGGAGTTTTGCGAAGAGCGCGTTCTGGCGCAGCGTAGGTTCGTGTCCGGTAATGATAAGCTGCTTGCGGGCACGCGTGAGTGCCACGTTGAGCTTGCGGTCTATCACCTGGCCGTCTTCCTCCATGCAGTTGGCGGTGAGGAAGTCCAGTTGGTAGGCGTGCTGGATGGTAAACGAGTAGATGATAACGTCGCGCTGCGACCCCTGATATCGTTCTACGGTGTCGATGGATATGCGGGTGAGCGGCTCGATGCCCATCTGCTCAATCTCGCGACGTATCATGGCTATCTGGTTGCGGTAGGGCACGATGACGCCCACCGTGCGGTCGGGGTCGAAGTCCTTGCCACAGTAGGAGTATATCCGCCCGACTATCCGGGCTACTATCCTCGCCTCTACGGGGTTGACCTTGTCTGACTGGGTGGGCGAGAGATTGCCGGCCGAGGGGAAGTAGAGTAGGCGGTGATGGTGGAGAAGCGTGTCGAGACCGTCGGCGGTGTGGGGCAGGGGCGTGGGGTAGATGACGTCGGTCTGCTGGTGGGGCAGGGGCACGCACTCCAGCTGCTCGCGACGGTAGAACATCTTGTTGGGGAAACTTGCGATGTCGGGGTGCATGCGTCCCTGACGTCGCAGGATGCCCACAAACTGCGTGCGACCCAATGCCATCTCGCGGCGGTAAAGCCGCTCGAAGAGCGAGTTGCGACAGTCGGTGAGATGGATGGCTGTGAGCAGCGGGTCGGCGGTCTGCGACAGCGCGGCGGGCTGCTGCACCACTGCCGGCAGCTGCTTGTAGTCGCCCACCATGACAAACTTGTCGATATGGGTGAGCAGCCCCATCAGCGAGGGCTCGAGTATCTGGCTGGCCTCGTCGATGATGGCCAGGGAGAAGCGGCGCAGCGTGAAGAGGGGCGTGCGGCTCTGCAGCGTGGTGGTGGTAGCCACGACCACGCGTGCCGAGAGCAGCGTCTGGCGCACGAGGTCGAGTCTGGGAGTCTCGCCCACGCGCCTGTCGAGCAACTGGTCGCGGAAGCGGGGGTCGCAGGTGTACTCGTTGCCTATGCGCAGATAGTCTATGCCCGCCTCGGTGAGCATGGCGCAGATTTCGTCTACCGCCCTGTTGGTCTACGAGGTGAGCAGCAGCGATGCGTCGGGGTCGCAGAGTGCCTCTTCGACCATGAAGCGCAGCGCCATCGATGTCTTGCCGGTCCCCGGCGGGCCCACGAGCAGGAAGAAGTCGTTGGCCTGCTTGACCTTGAGCAGCGTGGCGTCGTAGGTGGGGCTGTAGGGGCGGGTGAGCTGGCGCGAGGTGTCGGCTGTGGGTTCGCGCTGCGAGAGGAGCAGCTGTCGGCGGTCGCCCGGCGCGTGTATCAGTTCGCTCAGACTGCGCAGATTGGCGGTGAAGGTATTGTCGGAGCCGCTGTGCTCTACGGCATAGGTGCTGTCGGCGAGTATATGTTCGTTCTGCTGGCCGTCGTTGAGGTGCACGGTGATGCTGTGCTGGCTCATCGCCACTATCGAACCCTTGAAGAGGATGGCGCCGGTGGGGTTGGGCGTGTCGGTGTAGGCATAGAGATATATCGAGTCGCCCGGGCGGAAGTTGGGCAGGAAGTCCTCGCCCTGGTCGGGCACGTCGAGGCTGACGATGTCCCATCCGCCGCGTCCCTTGCTCTTCTCCTTGCCGGTGATGGTGAGCCCGGTGTAGATGTTGCCCATCTCGCGCTTGGTGGCGAGCGGCATATTCCACAGGTCGGCCATGCTGGCACTTACGCCCTCATTGCTGCCCACCTTGGCAGCCAGCTGCTCGCGCATCACAAATGTCGCCATGGTGCAGAAGTAGGCGTGCTCTACGGTGCTCATGGTGTGGAGCGGTGTGAGCAGGCGCTGGAGCTGGGGCAGAATGTAGTCGGAGAAGAAGCGGGTAGACAGCTGTCGCTCGTTGATGGTCTCGGGGGTGAGCTGGTCGATGATGCTGCCAAACCCGTTGTGGGCTATGGCGTAGTCTTGCGCCACGATGCGGTTGCGCAGGGCTATAGCCTCGCGGAAGAGGGCCTGGTACTCGTTGACGGCTACCAGTCCGCCGGGTAGGGGATACTTGGAGTAGAGCAGGCGTATGTCGGTCTTGCGGCGGCCCAGCCCGAAGTTCTGGCGCAGCAGCCCTGCATAGAGCAGCAGCTGCACATAGTGGTCCTCCTTCTGGAAGGAGCCATACTGGTTGGCATATCCGCGCTCGATATTGTAGTTGCGGCCTGACTTCTGTTCGACCAGCAGCCGCATGTCGGTGGTCATGAGGTCGATACGCCCCTGGATGCCCAGCCGCTCGCAGACGAAGGAAGGTTCGAGGATGGCCCGGTCGCGCCTGTAGGGCTGGCGGCGCGAGGCGGGGTCGGGGGCGAAGAGATTGTCTACGATGCCGCACAGATTGTCGACCTGCGCCTTGGCGTCGACCTTGAATGTGGCTCCGCCGGCAAAGTCGGGGCAAGTGCAGTAGTCGAGCGCCCGCTCGCGGAAATTGGTGCGCAGGGTGTCGAGCCAGTCGTAGTCCGTCGGGTGGTTGATGATGTCGTCGAGGGCGCGCCCGGCAAAGTTACCCAGGAGTATGGCATAAGAGTTGGCGGCAGGGCTGAGCCTGTTGGCGACATAGGCGAGGGGATGGTGGCCGTAGTCGGTGAAGCAGCGCGCTATCTGGCTGATGTCGAGCAGATAGTCGGGCTCGACGATGATGAGTCCGGGCTCGAGGTGCTTGCCCTCATGGCAGTCGATGAGGTTGAGCTGCATGCCGCGCTTGAGCAGGGGCTGCAGATAGCTGTGGGCGGTGTAGTCGACGGTGTAGGTGTCGCCCGTGCCTTCGCCGTCGGCATGGACGTGGATGAACTGGTCGTCATGGTCGGTGACCACGCAGCGCAGATAGCGGCGGTCTATGGTGTGGCTGAGGTCGGCGGGACGCCCCATGACGGGCAGGCGGCCCACGAGGGTCGAGGGCACGTCGGTAGAGGTGACTGCCGACACGAGCAGAGCCAGCGCGCGCAGGTCGTAGGG
>UMBZ01011974.1_pt1 | contig 13475 bp, 8 predicted proteins | sample 1964091 | NCBI WGS metagenome assembly UMBZ01 (sample SAMEA4835954, study PRJEB28245) | human gut metagenome | biome: gut microbiome; material: fecal sample | place: Denmark | collected 2008
CGGGGGTGCGCGGAGAAGCCCCTCCCCAGGCCCTCCCCAAGGGGCGGGAGTCCTATCTTGCTGTAGGTTAGGACATTATAACTTGCTGTAGGTACGCACCCTTGGCAACTCTGTAGGAGTTGCTGCTGCTTGCGGGGGAGTCAATTGCGGGGGTTATCCATTATTTGCTACTTCTGTAATAGGTCGATATAAATACAAAAAGCCATGGCGGTAAAAAACATTACCACAACGGCGAAGCCTTCAGAAGACACCAAGGCTTTTTGTGTTTACCTCATTAGCCCCATATACCTTATTATATATATAGCAAAAGTGATTTTTCTTCGGTTTTGTTTGGCTACGTTGCGCATTATCATTAACTTTGTAATTCATAGGCGGATAGCCGCCTGAATGATATGGATTATAGGACAACAAATAACACATAATACAATGTTTAGCAAAGAAACATATATCCGTCGTAGGGCTGAGCTGAAGCGCTTAGTCAAGAGTGGTATCATCATCCTGTTTGGCAACAACGACTCGCCAGCCAACTTCCCCAACAACGGGTATTACCCCTTCCGTCAGGACTCCACATTCTTATATTATTTCGGTCAGCAGCGCGACGGCCTGGTGGGCGTGATAGACTTAGACGAAAACAAGGAAACGCTGATAGGCAACGACATTGACATAGAGGACATCGTGTGGTATGGCTCGGTAGACACCGTGGCCGACATGGCTGCACAGGTGGGCGTGGAGAACTGGGCTCCGATGAAAGAGCTCAAGATCATCTGCAACGCTGCACTGAGCCAGAAGCGCCCCATCCACTTCCTGCCTCCCTACAGATATGATATCAAGTTGCAGCTGTTTGACCTGATAGGCATACATCCCAACCAGCAGAAGGAATCGGCATCGATGGAGCTGATTAAGGCTGTGGTGAAGATGCGTTCTACCAAGGAACAGCAGGAGATAGAAGAGCTGGAGCGCGCCTCGGTGATAGGCTATAAGATGCACACCACCGCCATGAGACTGACTCGTCCGGGACTGACCGAGAAGTATATCGGCGGTCAGGTAGACGGTATCGCCCACTCGTATGGCGCCATGGTCAGCTTCCCCACCATCTTCTCGCAACACGGCGAGATTATGCACGGCAACCCCTCTATGGCTAAGCTGGAAAGCGGACGCCTCGTGCTCTGTGACGCTGGTGCCGAGACCATCAACAACTACTGCTCTGACCATACCCGCACCTACCCCGTGAACGGCAAGTTCAGCCAGCGCCAGTTGGAGATATACTCTATCGTAGAGGCAGCCCACGACCATGCCCTCGAGGTGGCACGCCCCGGTGTGAAGTATGCCGACGTACACTTCTCCGTATGCCGCCTCATCTTTGACCGTCTGAAGGAACTGGGGCTTGCCAAGGGCGACACCGAAGAGGCTGTGCGCCAGGGTGCCCACGCCATGTTCCTGCCCCACGGACTGGGCCACATGATGGGTATGGATGTACACGACATGGAGAACCTGGACCAGGTGAACGTAGGATTTGACGAGGAGACCCGCCCCAACCTCGAGCAGTTTGGCACCAACTGTCTGCGCATGGGACGCCGTCTGCAGGAAGGATTTGTAGTGACCGACGAGCCTGGCATCTACTTCATCCCCGCCCTCATCGACGAATGGCGCGCCAAGGGACACTGCAAGGACTTCCTCTGCTTTGACAAGCTGGAGACCTACAAGGACTTTGGTGGCATCCGCATCGAAGACGACCTGCTCATCACTGCCGACGGAGCCCGCTTCTTGGGCAACGAGCGCATCCCCTATCATCCCAAGGATGTAGAAGCATATATGGCTGAAAACAAACAATAATCAACAGAATCATAAAACAACGAGAAATGAAAAAAATCATGATGATGGCGCTCATGGCTATGGTGGCTTTGGGCGCAAACGCACAGGAGAAGAAGGCTGAGAAGGTAAATCCCAACAAGCCCGTATTCACTGTAGTCAAGGAGAATAAGATTACAAGTATCAAGGACCAGAACCGTTCGGGTACGTGCTGGAACTACTCTACCCTGAGTTACTTTGAGGCCGAAATCCTCAAGGCTACCGGCAAGGTCTATGACCTGGAAGAGAGCTTCGTGAGCAACAAGACCTATATGGACCGTGCTATCCAGGTAGTACGTCTGCATGGTGACTGCCAGTTTGCTCAGGGCGGTTCGGCTTACGACCCCTTGTACTGCATCCAGAACTATGGTATCATTCCCCAGGGCATCATGCCTTTCCCCGGCAGCCTGTATGGCGACTCACTGAACAACTTCAACGAGTTCTTCACCGTGCTGTCTCCCTATGTCAAGGCCATTGCTACCAGCAACAGCAAGAAACTGTCTGGCCAGTGGAAGGTGGGTCTGCAGGGCATCCTCGATGCCTACCTCGGCAAGTGTCCTGAGAACTTCACTTACGAAGGCAAGAACTATACTCCCAAGACTTTTGCTGCCAGTCTGGGTCTCGACTGGAACAACTACGTGACCGTAACCAGCTATACCCACCACCCCTTCTGGACACAGTTTGCCGTTGAGGTGCAGGACAACTGGCGCAACCCACAGTCATGGAACGTGCCTATCGACGACATGGCACGCATCATCGAAAACGCCATCATGAACGGCTACACCGTAGCATGGGGTGGTGACGTATCGGAAGAGGGCTTCACCCGTCAGGGTCTGGCTTACTTCTACGACACCAAGAAGATGGAGAGCCTCGCAGGCAGCGATATGGCACACTGGCTCAAGCTGCCCAAGGCCAAGAAGACCAACCTCATCGACTCTCTCGGTGTAAACGTGCCCGAGCTTGTGCCTACACAGGAGCAGCGCCAGCAGCGTTTTGACAACTGGGAGCTGACCGACGACCACGGTATGCTCATCTTCGGTATCGCCAAGGACCAGAACGGCAAGGAGTACTATATGGTAAAGAACTCATGGGGCGAGTCTGGCGAATACAAGGGTATCTGGTACATGACCAAGAACTACATCGTGGCCAACACCATGGACTTTATGGTCAACAAGAATGCCATCCCCAAGGATATACGTAAGAAAATGGGCATCTAAGAACCATAGCGCATAAATACATAAACGGCAGTTTCTCATAAATTTTTAGATGAGAAACTGCCGTTTTTTTGTATTTATTTTGTAACTTTGGGCTCAAATAAGGTCTATACCAGACTTGGCCCCCATTCTATTGATAATAAAAGAACGATATAATGCACTTTAAGTGGAATTACAAGTATCCTACACCCGAAGAGGAACAGGCTGCTAAGGAATTGGGTGAGAAGCTCAATATGAGTCCCATTCTCACCCTGCTGCTGATTAGGCGTGGCATTACCACCGAGTCGGCAGCCAAGCGATTCTTCCGCCCCCAGCTTGCCGACCTCATCAATCCGTTCCTGATGAAGGACATGGACATCGCCGTAGACAGACTCAACGATGCCATGGGCCGCAAGGAGCGTATTCTCGTGTATGGCGATTACGACGTAGATGGGTGTACTGCCGTAGCGTTGGTCTATAAGTTTCTGTTGCAGTTTTATTCCAACATCGAATACTATATCCCCGACCGCTATGATGAAGGCTATGGCGTAAGCAAGAAAGGTATAGACTATGCCAAGGAGCAGGGCGTGAAGCTCATTATCATCCTCGACTGTGGCATCAAAGCCATCGACGAGATAGCCTATGCCAAAGAGCAAGGCATCGACTTCATCATCTGCGACCATCATGTGCCCGACGAGAAGCTGCCCGATGCCGTGGCCATCCTCAACCCCAAGCGTGAGGACGACCCCTATCCCTTCAAAGACCTGTGTGGATGCGGCGTAGGCTTCAAGTTTATGCAAGCCTTTGCCAAGAACAACGGCATTCCCTTCTCACGCCTCATCCCCCTACTCGACCTCTGTGCCGTAAGCATCGCTGCCGACATCGTGCCCGTAGTCGACGAGAACCGCATCCTCGCCTTCCACGGTCTGAAGCAGCTCAACCAGAACCCAAGCGTAGGACTCAAAGCCATCATCGATATCTGCGGACTCAACAACCGCGAGCTGTCGATGAGCGACATCATCTTCAAGATTGGTCCGCGTATCAACGCCTCTGGACGCATGGAGAACGGCCGCGAAAGTGTGGACTTGCTTGTAGAAAAAGACCTTGGCATGGCTCTGCGCATGGCCAAGCACATCAACGAATACAACGAGCAACGTAAGGATATAGACAAGCAGATGACCGAGGAAGCCAACCAGATTGTGGCCCGCTTGGAGAACCAGAAGCACCAGTCGAGCATTGTGCTCTACGACGAGAACTGGAAGAAAGGCGTCATCGGCATCGTCGCCTCACGACTTACGGAAATCTACTTCCGTCCCACCGTGGTGCTTACCCGCGACGGCGACTATGCCACCGGCTCTGCCCGCAGCGTCACCGGCTTTGACATCTATTCTGCCATCAAGAGTTGCCGCCATCTGCTGGTCAACTTCGGTGGCCACACCTATGCCACGGGCCTTACGCTGAAATGGGACCGCATCAAGGAATTCCGCATGGCGTTCCAGCAGTATGTAGACGACCACATCCTGCCCGAGCAGACCGAAGCCAACCTGAAGATAGACTCAGTCATCGACTTCAAGGATATCACCAAGCGCCTGCACAACGACCTGAAGAAATTCTCGCCCTTCGGCCCAGGCAACCCCAAGCCCCTCTTCTGCACCCTCAATGTCTACGACTATGGCACCAGCAAGGTCGTGGGCCGCGAGCAGGAGCATATCAAGCTCGAGCTGGTCGACTCCAAGTCGAGCAATGTGGTCAAGGGCATAGCCTTCGGCCAGAGCGCATCGGCACGTTACATCAAGTCAAAGCGCAGCTTTGACATCGCTTATACGCTTGAGGACAATGTCTTCAAGCACAACGCCATCCAGTTACAGATAGAAGACATACGCCCTGCTGAGGATGAAAAGGTATGACGACATACTGAGAGAATACTGGGGCTATACATCTTTTAGAGGAATACAGGAGTCCATCATCGAAAGCATCGGCTCGGGCAAAGATACCTTGGGCCTGATGCCCACCGGTGGCGGCAAGTCCATCACCTTCCAGGTGCCTGCCTTGGCCCAGGATGGAGTCTGTATCGTCATCACCCCACTTATATCCCTGATGAAGGACCAGGTGATGCACCTGCAGAAGCGTGGCATCAGTTCGGCCGCCATCTTCTCGGGCATGTCCAGACAGGAAATCATCGTGACGCTCGAGAACTGCATCTTCGGTTCTACCAAGATACTCTACGTATCGCCCGAGCGTCTTTCTTCCGAGCTTTTTCTTACCAAGTTAAAGCACATCAACGTTAGTTTTATCACCGTCGACGAAGCCCATTGCATCAGCCAATGGGGCTATGACTTCCGTCCCAGTTACCTGCGTATTACCGACATACGCAGCATCAAGCCCAATGTACCTATCCTCGCGCTCACTGCCACCGCCACGCCCAAGGTGGTGATAGACATCCAAGACAAGTTGGGGTTCAAGGAACACAACGTGTTCAGCATGAGCTTTGAGCGCAAGAACTTGGGCTACATCGTGCGCAACACCACCGACAAAGACCACGAGCTGCTGCATATCCTCAGAGCCGTGCAGGGCTGTGCCATCGTCTATGTGCGCAGCCGCAAGCGCACCAAGGAGATAGCCAAGATGCTCGCCGACGCCGGCATCAGTGCCAACCACTTCCATGCCGGACTCGACCCCGCCATCAAGGACCGCAACCAGCAGCAATGGCAGGACGATGAACGGCGGGTGATCGTGGCTACCAACGCCTTTGGCATGGGCATCGACAAGCCCGATGTGCGTCTGGTCATCCACTACGACTGTCCCGACTCCATCGAAGCCTACTTCCAGGAAGCCGGACGTGCCGGACGCGACGGCCAGCGTGCCTATGCCGTGCTGCTCTACGACACGAGCGACAAGGTGAAGCTGAAGAAGCGCATCGCCGACAATTTCCCTGAGAAGGAGTTCATAAGCAGTGTCTACGAGCATCTGGCCTATTACTTCCAGATAGGCGTAGAGAGCGGCAAGGGATTTACCGGTGCCTTTGAGATAGACAAGTTCTGCCACATCTACCACCACTACCCCATCCAGACCGATGCCGCTCTGCGCATCCTGCAGCGCGCCGGCTACATCATCTACGAGACCGACCCCGACGCCCGTGCCCGCATCATGTTTCTACTTCATCGCGACGAGCTATACCGTCTGCACGAGGGCACGCCCATGGAAGAGAAGGTCATCACGGCGCTGCTGCGCTGCTACGGCGGACTCTTCACCGACTATGCCTATATCGACCTGTCGCTGATAGCCCTGCAGAGCGGACTCGAGCATGAGCAGGTCTACACCATACTCAAGATGCTCTCGCAGCGGCATATCGTACACTTCATCCCACAGCGCAAGATGCCCTACATCACCTACCTTACCGACCGCGTAGACCCAGAGCAGGTGGTCCTGCCCAGAGAGGTATACGAGGAAAGAAAGGAGAATTACATCGAGCGTATCGAGGCAATGATAGCCTATATCGAGAACGATGAGACTTGCCGCAGCCGGCAGCTTATGGCTTATTTCGGGGAAGAAAACAAGAACGATTGTCACCGTTGCGATGTGTGTGCAGACCACTACGGACGCGTCACCAAGCAACAGGAGAAGACAGCTCGCGAACTTATCCTGCAACAACTGGCCGACGGAGAGCCCCATCACATTACTATTCTGCGTGATCTGCAGATTCCTAAAAAACAGTTCGAACAGGTTTTGTCCGAACTGGTGTCTGAAGAGATAATCCTTGTCAACGGCTGTCAAATCTGCCTCAACAAGGATTGACTTCCCTCATTATTTTTCTATAAACACAGCCTTGCCACGAGCCACCTCGGTCTCTGTGGCATCATCGTCGGCGCGCTTGGTGATGCGTATGCAGTAAGCGCCGTCGGCAGTTTGCTCCTGATAGAACGAGAGGACATCGCCGCCATGGGCTTCAGCCACATAGGCTATCTCAAAGCGCTTCAGGAAATGAGACTTGTACCAATCGACGGGAAACAGGTCGAGCACATGTTCGATATACTTGACGCTGTTGATATGGCCATTGATGTCGACATCATTATAGCGTGTCTTGAGTTCCATCACCTTCACAGCCTCATCACCCATCTTTACCCGCGACGGGCTGGCGATAGGACAGGGATAGTCTTTGTCTATATAGTTGTTGATGGCACCATCGTGTATGCTGAAGATGTCGGTGGGCTGACGGCTCTGTGTATCTATCATCGCCCACACGCTGCGACCATAGCCAAGCATGTGACCATCGGCAGCAGAGATGGCATAGTTGCGCGAAGTGAAGTAGCGCATGGCACTCTCAACCCAAGTCTCTACATAGAAGTCGTCATACGAGGAGGGCATCTCGTCCATCTCAATCACCAGTCGCGACAGCACCCATGTCTTGTGGCGCGGCATAAGATAATTCATACCAAAGCCACGATCTGTGGAATGGAAATCGGCAGCATTGAGCAGATGATTACCCAGGTGTCCCATGAAGAGATGATTGGAGTAATCACAGTGGAAGGGCTCTGCCAAGAACTTGTATTTTGCTATTTTGGTCTGTTCCATATTCATACATTTTACGCAACAAAATTAACGAAAAAATCTCTGGTACCCAACGATACCAGAGATTTTTTTATTATCGGCGCAGTCAAACTGTCACTTGATATATACGATAGCCAGGCGATTGGAGGTAACTCCCTGCACACCCTTGCCAGTAGCCTTGTCGACGATGACGCCGCGGGCTCTGAGATAGTCGGCCACGACATCGGCACGACCCTGCGAGAGTCTCTTGTTGAACGCCTTGGAGCCCTCGGGCGAAGCAGTAGCTACTACCTGCACGTGCTTGCCTTCGGCTATGGTGTTGAGGGCTTCCTTGGCCTCATCGGTGAGATTCTGCTTGCCCTGTGCGAAGGTCACAAACACGAGGTTGCCCACCTGTACTTCCTGTGTTTTCACCACTTCCTTGACCACCTCCTTAGGTTTCTTGGCAAGTTCGCCGCGCAGGTCGTTAATCTGAGCATTGAGTGCATCGACCTCGGCCTGGTCGCGCAGCTGGGCAAGAGCGAAGTTGTGGGTACCATTGGAGTTTCTGAACTTGTAGTTGAAGCCTACATTGAGCTGGAAGCCAGACTTGTTGACATTGTAAGCCACGCCCTGGTAGCCATTGCCGTTGAGAGCCCAGTTGATAGAGGGCTCAACATAGAACTGCCATTCCTTGTTGGCTCCGAAGTTGAAGGCTAAGTCCACGCCAAACTTGGAGGTCAGCACATCGGCTTTCCAGTCCTTGGTGGGCGAACCAAAGGTGTGTCCCCATCCCAGACCCATTACCGGGATAAGCTCAAAGCAGCGAGGCTCGCCCTTGTAGCCACCAGCCCAGTTGCTCAGATTGATGGTAGCCAGCAGCGAGGTGTTCATGCTGTTGACGAGGGTACCCTGGAGATTGCCATGATGCAGGTTCTTGAAATAGGCATTGCCCTCAAGAGCCAAACCGAATACGGGAGTAAACCAGCGGCCCAAGCGCAGACCGGCATTGGGAGTGATATCACGAAGCCAGCAATGGTTGGCTGCCCCCATGGTCGATGGATGGGTGGCGGTGATGACTCCACCGTTGACACCGAGATAGAAATTATCAGAAGACTTGCTTTCCGAGACTGTCTGAGCCGATGCTGAAACTGCCAGCAGTGCGGCTGCGAACATTAAAACCAGCTTTTTCATTGTTACGTCTTACTTTAGATTTATACTGTTGTTATTGGTCGAGATAGCAAAGATATAAAAAAAGTGAATGGCTGCAAACAGTTTTCCCGAAAATCGACATGAGAAGACCCAAAAAAGTAATAAACAACCAATTCACACGACTTATTGAACCAAAAAGAGTTCCCCTTCCGCTCTTGTTGACGGATGGGGAACTCCTGTTGACTGCCGCTTCGTTATCAGTTGAAGTAGTAGAGGAAGGTGGCGATGCCCTCAAGTGCGGGCTTGCGCTGGCCTTCGATTTCAATCTTGAAGGCGATGCTGGCCTTGCAGATACCGCGCAGGTTGGCTATCTCGTGCAACTTGGTCACCATGCGCAGACGGCTGCCCACGGGCACAGCCTGACCGAAACGCATCTTGTCCATGCCATAGTTAACGAGCATCTTCAGGTTGTTGACCTTGATAATCTGGTTCCAGAAGTAGGGCAACAGCGAGAGGGTAAGATAACCATGCACGATGGTGCTCTTGTAGGGGCTCTCGGCCTTGGCGCGCTCTACATCTACATGTATCCACTGGTGGTCGAGGGTGGCATCGGCAAACTGATTGATGCGGTCCTGGTCGACGGTAAGCCACTCAGAGGTACCAATTTCCTCGCCCAAGTGAGCGGCAAACTCTTCATAAGAATTAATTTCCAACATAGTCTTGTCGTTATTATATATTAATAATGTGTATTACTTCCTGTGCTTGGTAGTGGTGGTGGTCTTTGTCTTGGTCGACGTAGAGATTCTCAGAGTCTTGGGCTTGCTGGCCTCATAGTATCTGAGCGCCTCGGGCATATCGCGCTGCAGCGCGGCTATACGCTTTGCGTCGGAAGGGTGGTCTGACAGAAAATCGTCCTGATTGCCTTTGCCGCCCGACATGCGCTGCCAGAAGGTGATGGCTTCCTGCGGGTTGTAGCCGGCCATAGCCGCAAAGATAAGTCCCATGTGGTCGGCCTCGGTCTCATGGTCGCGGCTGTACTTCAGATTGCGCAGTTTCAGACCCTGCTGAGCCAGCACGGCGGCATAACTGCCCACATTGGTGCCGGTGGCAGCATTGAGCACGCTGCTGAGCAGTTGGGTGCCATACTGTTGCTTGATCTGCTTGGAGATTTGCTCGGCACTGTGCTTGCCCACGGCGTGGGCTATCTCGTGACCCAGCACGATGGCAAGTCCATTCTCGTTTTTGGTGTAGGGCAGCAGTCCCTCGAAGACCACTATCTTGCCACCGGGCAGACAGAACGCGTTGGCGCTCTTGTCCTGCACCAGGTTGAACTCCCAGCTATATTCACTCACTTCGGCAGCCATGCCGTTGTTTCTCAAGTAGTTTTCTACGGCAGTAGCCAGTTTCTTGCCTACCCTTACTACCATCTCGGTATTGGCGGCATTGGTCGATTTCTTGGCCGACTGCATGTACTGGCTGTACTCCTTGTTGCTCAGGCTCATTATCTCCTGATTGGACACCATCAGACTCTGCTTGCGACCGGTAATGGGCACCGTGCGCGTGGTGCCGCATGCTGCCAAGAGGGCCACAACCCATACCAGCAGCATCACTTTAAGCTGTTTCATAAAAGTCCTTTCTTATACTGGCGCAAAAGTAACCATTTAGAACGAATATGCCAAACAAAATGCCACTTTTTTGGCTCCCCCATGCGCCCTCGGGGCTGGTATGGCAAGCTGGCGCAAACAAGCGTGCGCTACGCCACACGCCACAAAACCGCAATGATGGCAGAGAGGTTGAAGGCGGGGCGGGAATTAAGTATTGCGAGGTTGGAAACAATGATTGCAGAGCTGGAAACGATGGTTGCAAAGTCTGAAACCAATTATTCTACGACCACGGGCAGGAATGGGATAACGGGAGAAAGGGGGAAAAAGATTAGAGGAGAGTGCATGACCACTGTCATATCTCTCCTCTCTACAATTATACAAAACATCATGATCTAAGTGGTTACGATCAAACTTTCATCCAGTTGCAAAGGTACTGCTTTCTGTCGCTATGTGCAATACCCAAAAATGATGATTTAGTGTCTGATGAGCTGGGAACCCGTCGTAGCCCGAGAACCGGTATTGACCTGGACGGCATAGACGCCACGGGGAGCTCCAGCCAGCGAGATGTGATAGCTGCAGCCCTCGGGCGCGAGTCTGTGGGAAGCCACGCGGCGGCCGTCGACCCCATAGACATTGACCACAAAGGTATGGCTGGGAGCAGAGTCGAACCTCAGCTCTACCCCATCGCCCACGGGCCGTATCGCCACGCCCTGGGCCTGACGCTGCGACACATCGGGGATGGCTGTAAAGCCGAGCAGGTGCAGCAGACCGGCATAGACATCGATCTCGCCATAGCCATAATAGTTGTTGGGATAGTCGAGCGACGGGTCGTGACGACGGGAGGTGGCGGCAATGAGCTCGCGCACCTGGTCGGGGGTAAGCGTAGGACAAGCCTGGAGCCACAGGGCGATGGCGCCAGCGGCAGCGGGGGTAGACATAGATGTACCCGAATTGTAGTTCCAGGCATAAGTACGGCCTTCAAAGTCAAAGTGTTCCTTGTCTGAATTGACAATATCCCACGCCGAGGGATGATGCTCGAGATAGTAGCTGCTGTACGAGGAGACGATATTGGTGCCGGGAGCCATCACATCGGGCTTGATGCGCTCGTCGACCGTGGGGCCTATCGACGAAGTGCGGGTGCGCTCGCCGTCGTGCCCCATGTAGTAGACGCGATGGGCGCCGAGGTAGGTGTAGATGTCCTGGCGATAGGCGGTAGAGCCCACGCAGATGGCTGCCGGCGAACTGGCGGGCGAACCGATGCTATGGCTATACTCGCCGGCAGCAAGACTGGGGTTGGCGGGATTGGTGATGAGGGTGCCACGGCTCTTGTAGAAACTGGCGTCGGTGCCCTCGCCCACAATCTCGACCGACAGCAGGCGTCCGTCGGTCTGGCGCAGAGTGACATCCATCACCGTGTCGGCAGCCTCGTAGGCCGACGGATAGGCGCATGCCATGACGCTCATGCCGCACCACTGCTCGAGGCGCAGCGTGTCGGCAGCCACCTGGCGCGAGGAGATGAGCAGCGTATCGCGGGTATCGCCATAGGACACCAGGCGCACCTCGAAACTCCGGTTGCCACGAACCATGAACGACACACGGTCGCCCTCTGACCGCAAGAACGCCCCCTCGCTCTGCAGCGACGCCGGTTTGTGGAAGTAGGTCTTGACCAGGCCGTCGTTACCCGCCGAAGCCACGAGTATACGACCAGGGCCAACGAGCGAATCGAGCACCTGGTAATAGAGACGGTCGTCGCCACGGAAGTCCTGACCCGAACCTTCGCTGAAGGACGCCACACAGGGCATGTCGCGCTCGGCAGCATAGTCGAAGAGATACTTGAACCCGAGCGCATCGAGGGCGTAGGTGTAGAGATAGAGCCGCTCGGGAGGAATCATCGAGGCATTGTCGCCCGTGGCGTTGGCCACAAGGCAGATGTCGCTCTCGTAGGCCACGCCACGGTAGGCCGAGCGGTAGCCATTGCCGGCAGCGATGCCCGTGGTGTGGGTGCCGTGGGTCTGGTCGTTGCCGTCGGCCGAATGTCGGCAAGCCAGCACATCGTCGCCATGATAGGTAGCGCCCACAGGCATAGTCCCGTCGTCGGCAGCGAGCATGTCCCACACCGAACTGATGCGGCAGCGGTGGCTGAGGGTATCGAGAAAGGTGGGATGGGTATAGTCGAAACCTATGTCCTGGACGCCTACCACCACGCCTTTGCCGGTAAAAGCCAGGGGCAAAGACTCGGCACGGTAGGCCTTGTCGGCACGGAGTATGACCGCCATCGTATCGAGGGTGGCGCGGTGGGAACGGTTGGCCTCGATGCGCTTGACCTTAGGAAGCGAAGACAGCCGCGCGATGCTGCCCACGGGGATGCGGGCGATGTGGATGTTGCCAAAGCGGGCAAGCGACTCGCCGCCACAGGAATCGAGCACAGCGGCTCCGTCGCCGTCAATCTCGACAAAGGCGCAAAGCCACGAGGCCGCATGGGCACCCACGCCCTTCACCCGGGCTGCCGACGAAGAGGCGTCGAGAGCCAGCGAGCGCACCATGGCTGACATCTTGGTAAAATCGGGGCGCTGGGCATAGACAGCCGTCACCATGACCCATAGCAAAAACATAAATACGGTTCGCTTCATATTGCAAAATAAATGAAAATAAACGAGCCACGCAAGCCAAAGTCAAAAAAATCAAGGAGAAAGACCCGTAACCCCTGTTTTTTTAGTACCTTTGCATGAACAGCGAACAATAATACTTAAATAATAATGGAACAAAAGGATTACAAGTATATCAGCGTGGCCTACAAGCTCTATGATATCACCGACAACAAGCAGGAACTGATAGAAGAGACAGCTAAAGACAAACCATTTGTGTTTCTCAGCGGTTTCGGAACCACTCTCGAGGACTTTGAAAGCAATCTCGTGGGTCTGGCTGAGGGTGCCGACTTCGACTTCGTGCTCTCTCCCGACAGAGCTTATGGCGAGCATGTAGACACACGCGTAGTGGAACTGGACAAGCAGATATTCAGCGTCGACGGCAAGTTTGACAGCAAGAACATCTACCCCGAAGCCATCGTCCCGCTGCAGAACGAGGACGGCAACCGTTTCCTCGGACGCGTGGTAAGCATCGGCAGCGACAAGGTGCGCATAGACCTCAACCA
>UMBZ01015206.1_pt1 | contig 13369 bp, 6 predicted proteins | sample 1964091 | NCBI WGS metagenome assembly UMBZ01 (sample SAMEA4835954, study PRJEB28245) | human gut metagenome | biome: gut microbiome; material: fecal sample | place: Denmark | collected 2008
ACACCTTTTTGGCAAAGGAAGAACAGACTGTATCCAAAAATGCACGAATGAATTTCCAACTAACTTTTCGAAAAGAAAGAAACGAAAAAGCGAGGCTTCTTGAAAAAGAAACCTCGCTAAAAGCCTGGATTCAGGTAAGCTTTACAGGCTTGCCCCAAATCCAGAATTAGTGATAAATAATATTTGGCGAACGCCAGATATTATTTAGCAATCATGATGGAAACACGGTTCTTGTCATTCTCTGCGAATGGCTGAACACGAGAACCCTTTGATTCCTCAATGATGCGCTCAGCAGGAATGCCATAGCGCTTCTCCAACATCCATACAACGGCAGCAGCACGCTTGGCAGCGATGCGGTCGTTCACTCTGTCATTACCAGTACCCTTATCAGCATAACCGGTAACAACAACCTTTGCCTCAGGATACTTCACCAGGAAGTCGATGACTTCGAGAATCTTCTGATTCTCCTTGGCAGAAATCTTGTTAGAGTTGATGGTGAAGAAGATATCACGACGGATTTCCTCAACCTTCTTCTCTACTGGTGCTGGAGCAGGAGCTGGCTCCTCTACCTTCTGAACTGGTGCTGGAGCTGGTTCCGGTTCTACTGGCTTCTCCTTCTTGGTAGCACTCTTGCCCAGGTTGATGCGAAGACCAGCCAAAGCATTGAAATACCAGTCTGGGTTATCAGCCTTCTTTGAGTTGTACTTGTCGGAAACGACATTGGCGTTACCCTCAATCATCAGACTGACAGACTTGCTCACCTTGAATGCCAACTCGATACCGGCACGACCGTAAGGGCGAACCTTGGTTCCGTCCCAGAGATACTCTAGGTTGTAGGCATTCATGTTCTTCATGGTAGCAGCCAACTCATTCTCCTCGTCGTTATCCCAGGCGATGTTAGCGCCGGCACCAGCGAAGGCAGTAACGTTCAACACACGGTTAGGGTTCCAACCGCAGAAGAGGTTGCTGAGGTTGAACATGAAGTCAACACCAGGAGCCACATATTTATATTTATACTGAGCGTTGTAAGGAGTCTCGCCCTTCTGAGCGCGGAATCCAGCCCAACCGCCCTTGCTCTGCCAACCGTTAGCCTGCAGACGCATGCCGAAGACAGGAGAGAACTGGTAGCCCAGACCCAACTGTACGTTAGGAGAGAGCAAATCACCGAACTTAGCCTCACCGAGTGTATACTGAGCACCGCCCTGCAAATCCAGGAACCAGTGCTTGTTGAAAGTATACTCATCACCGTTTGGGTCGGTGTAAGTAGCCTGTGCCATAGCCGATGTTGTGCCGAGGGCCAACAACGAAGCAGCGAATAATGATTTCATTGTATTCATACCTTAAAAGTTTAATTAATTATTAAATGCAAGGGAATGTCTATCTGTTATCTGGACATGAGCTCTTTGGAGCTGTCAGGTTTGATTTCAATAGCCTTAAAAGCTTTTGGCTGAACATATACGAGCATGGCTCTCAATGTGTCACCGTTGCCATTCAGGTAATTCACTCTCACCTGGTCATCCGCAATCATCACGCCATTACTATAACGTGCGTCTTTAAGAGAAAACAGCAAGGTATCCGTTCCATCATAAACCTTCATGGAATAAATCGTATCCCCCATCTTGCTTCCTTCAACAGATGTTACGACACCTTCTTTTTCCTTTAGCTTCTCCTCACAGGAAGAAACAGCGAAAGTGCAGCCCAATAACACAACCCAAGCGATTAAACATTTCTTCATCTTAATAAAACTATAAAGAATAATATTGTATAAAAGTCTAAACTTTCACAAGGAAGCCCCCACACGCCCTGAAGGGGCAGAAGCTCCTAGCCCAGGGCAACACCCTGGGTGGTTATGTATGCAGACCGGTCGCCCTGTAAGGGCAAAAGCTTTAAAACACTTGGTATTCTGCCATTCTTTAACCACTTGCAAAAGTTCAATAAAAGTGAAAAAGGAGCTTCCCAAATGCATATAACATGGGAAGCTCCTTTGGGTATTATCTAAGCTTCTAAATTACTTAGTCGCTCAATTTCAAATTACTGTGCACGCTTTACAGTGAAGTCCATTGAATAATGGTAAGTATGACCGAATGCATCCTTAACTGTGATAATCAACTTAGAAGCGACATCCTTAACAGGGTTTGTTGTACCAGACTTCTTCTCGAATGTGATAGTACCAGCAGTCTTGTTAACATGTGCAATAAAGTAGTCTTCCTTCTTGCTACCGTTAGAAATCAACTTAGCTGTTACGTCAACATACTTGTTCTTTGCAAGAGCAGACAACTTACCACCGAATACAGTGTTATCAAAGTCGTTATGACCGATGATGTAGTCGAAGAGGTTTGCGTACTCTGCTGGTGTTGTAGAGGTTGCAGCCTTAATTTCTACAGTCTTCTCGCTACCATATGTCAAGTAGTTAACGTCAATGTTCTTCTTGCTGCTAGCAACATAATGCTTACCCCAGCTGTAAGTCTGCACATTGTCCTTCAATGGGCAAGCAAAGATTGTCTGAACAGTCTCAACAGATACTACGTAATCAACAATTGCACCAGCCTCATTCTTCTTTTCAGAAGAAATCTTACCATAGTTGTAAGAAATATTAGTTGCATGCTTTGTTGTACCATCAATCAGTGCATTGTCAACAGTAACCTTCCAAGGAGTAGTTGTGAAATCCTGTGATACAGTATACTTGTTCTTGTCATCCTTCTGGAGGTTTGCAATGTTGATAACGCAATTAGCACCCAAACCAGTGATAGCCTGATCAAAGTCCTTGTAACCATTAGCCTGGCCATCAGTTGTCCAAGCATTACCTACAGGATATACATAAGCTGTATATGTGTCATTAACAAGCTGCTCATCCTTCCAAGTGTAGCCCATCAATTTCTTGGTAGATTCTACAGTAGGGAGAACCTTAGTCAAAGTAACAGCAATTTCATTCTCTACCATCTTGTCCTGAGCATCCTTCTGAGAGATAGTAAAGACAGCCTTAGCATCATCCTTCCAGTTCTTCATCTCAGATGTGCAAGTAAACTGAACGTACTTAATTTCGCTGTTCTTAACAGAAGCACCAGCTGCATTCTTGCCATCCTTTGAGTATGCTACATCAAATGTTACAGTCTGACCATTAATTGATGTTTCCCAATATGTAGGCAATGATACGCCATCCTTCAATTTACCTGTGAGAGGCAACCATGCTGTAGTATTATTTGTTTCCTTAGTAACATTGATGTTACCAGCTACAGAAGCCTGGTTCTGCTGCTCACCAACATAAACAACGAAGCTGTCACCAATAGTAGGAACAAGAGTACCATTATAGTTGACTGCGAAGATACGGAAACCGATCTCGTCACCAACCTGACCCTTGTTGATATCTACAGTAAGAACACCACCTTCGTCAGCCTTTACAACCTGACCAAGACCTGTGTACTTATAGCTATTCCAAGCGTTGATAGCAGATGTACCACTCTCAGAGTCTACGTTGTTATCATCACGTACTACATAGAAGTACTGAATCTGATCCTTATAAGCTGAGAAGTCAATGTTAATCTTCTCATTGTTCTTTGCGGAAACCTCATCACCACCAGTAGAACCAGCAAACTTCTTGTTACCATTCAATGTAATGGCATTGTCATAACCCATTGTGGTTTCAGACCAAATCTTAACATCCTTAAGACTTGTTGCTGCAGTAAAGCCTGTAGGCGCCTGTACTGTCAAATCGTATGTTGATGTTACATAACGATCCTGAGCATCCTTTTCAGTTGCGGTATTCTTGATAGCCACTGCATAGAGAACATGATTGTTTCTGTCTGCACCAGTACCACCAACCTTCTGCTCAATTTTATCTACAGCAACGCCAGCCTTAACCTTTACAGGAATAGTCCAAAGACCAGAAGCTGCAGAAGCACGGCTCAACAATGTGTTGAAACGCTCTGGAGTATCAAGCTCAAGAACGTCGCTCAAGTCACGGCCCTTAGAGTCAACCAACTTGATAGTTGTATTCTTTGTAAGCTCAGCGTTTGTTGGATTTACACGTACTACGATTGAAGTCTCATTATTGAAAGGAGTACCCTTCTTGTATGTCTGCTGATTGCTAGCCTCTGCAACTACAGCACCAGTGTTATCCTTCTGACCCTTACCGAATGTAAGATCAGCAGCAACATTGTCGCTCATGAACTGCAAATCAGCCTTACCCATGAGAACATCATCCCATTCTCTACCTTGATTTGTATTGAGGTGGTAGCTACCAACCAAGCTAACGCTAGTTACCATAGTAGTATACTCACCGATGATGTCCTTCAACTGCTTCTCGATGTTTGTAACCTTAGTAGCGAGACCGAGCTTAGTGTCATCGTCCTTAACACCGTTCAATACACTCTCGATAGCAGCCAAACGTGTATCAAGTGTACCGAGCTCCTTGTTAGGTGTACCAATCTGAGCCTTGATAGCCTTGATAGCATCAGCTACAGTGTTCTCCTTGCTGTAACCCTTACCAAGAGACTCTGCAACCTCTGCGAGAGTAGCCTTGTTGTCATTAGCCTGCTTCAAAGCATCAGCAGCATTCTTTGTTGTTGTAGCCAAGTCTGCGAGAGCCTTTGATGCATCAGCAGCAGCTGTGTTAGCCTTAGTCTGAGCGTTCTTAACAGCAGTATCGAGGTCAGCCAAAGCCTTGCTGTTGTCCTTCTGAGCATCATCAAGAGCCTTCTGAGCAGCATCAGCTACGTCCTTAAGATTCTCCTTTGTTGCATAATCCTTCAAAGTCTCGAGGATTTCAGCCTGTGCCTTCTTCAAAGCCTCTGCGTTGTTAGACTCAACTGCAGCGATTGCCTTCTGAGCAGCATCAGCAGCCTCTGTAACCTCAGCCTTTGTTGCCAAAGTCTTCAAAGTCTCGAGAATCTCAGCATTTGCAGCCTTTGCATCTTCTGCAGCCTTGTCTGCAGCTGCCTGAGCAGCCTTAACAGCAGCCTCTAATTCTGCAACCTTACCAGTCTCAAGAGCCTTGATTGCAGCCTGCAATGTTGCATCTGCACCATCAACATACTCCTTAGTTGCATAGTTTGCCAAAACTGCCTTAACCTCGTCGAGAGTTGTCTTCTTAGCCAACTCAGACTGAAGAGAGCTGATGTCAGACTTGTTAGAAGAGATCAGAGCCTGGAGCTCTGCAACCTTCTGTGAAAGCTGATCGGCAGTAGCAAGCTTGTCAATCTGACCTTGCAAGTTGCTGATGTCGTCATCATAATCCTTACAAGAAGTAAATGTACTTACAGATGTAAGTGTCAATACACCCATAAGCAGCGCGCTTAAATACTTTCTTTTCATACGATAAAATTTAATTAAAAATATTAATTGTTAACTTTAAGTTCTATGCTTGTAATCTCTAATCTCCTGCGGGGAGATATTACCGGTATTCGGGACTTTTGTAAAGAAATCAGAAAGACGCCCTCTCTATATATAATAAGGTGTAGAAAAAATCGTGTCTGAAAAGCTAAAAAATGCATGAAAAAGGCGTTTTGAGCACTCAAATAAGCCCAATTTTATTAAAAACTAAAGAAAATAAGGGGTTTTTGGAAAAAAAAAGGTTAAATATTTGCGAGTATGAATAAATTTGTCTATATTTGCACCGTAAAAGAATATCTCCCCGCAGGAGATAGTACAAAGTTTAGAACTTAAAGTTAACAATTAATATTTTTAATTAAATTTTATCGTATGAAAAGAAAGTATTTTAGCGCGCTGCTTATGGGTGCATTGACAGTTGCATCTGTAAGTACCTTTACTTCTTGTAAAGACTACGATGACGACATTCAGAATCTGCAAACACAGATTGATGCCAACAAATCAACTATTGAGGAAATCAGTAAGTTGATTAAGGCAGGTAGTGTTATCACAAGCGTAGACAAGGCTACAAGCGGTGTAACTGTAAAGCTTAGTAACGGCGAAACTTTCACTATCAACAATGGTGAGAAGGGTGCTGACGGTACTCCTGGTACAGTTTGGACCATCGGCGAAGATGGCTACTGGGTAAAGGACGGAGTTAAGACAAATTATTATGCTCTTGGCACTAAGGGAGACAAAGGTGATAAAGGTGACAAGGGCGATAAAGGTGACAAGGGCGATAAAGGTGACACAGGTGCAGACGGCACATCAAGCTCTTACGAGTACTATGTTCCTAACGCTGAGACAGGTTACTTCGACATCTATAAGAATGGCGAGAAGGTAAGACAGAGCAATGTTAAGTTCGTTCAGGAGGTTAACTCTACAATTACCGCAGTTAAGGAAGATAAGACATTGACATTCTATGGTGTTGCTGGTGGTGAAGGTCAGAATAAGACTGTTGTTATCTCTTTGACTGGTACATTGAGCAGCCTTAGCTTCCGTCCAGAGCTTTATCTTGAGGGTATCGAGACTATTCCTTATGCCTGGTTGTCGGGTGATGTTCTGAAGTCAGTAAATGCAACTACTGGTACTAACTATCAGACTAAGGCATATGCTTATGTTAATGGTACAGACTGGATAAAGAATACAGTTGCTAGTCCATTCCAATATGGTCCAGCTTGGGAAGTGCAGTACGATGCAAGCCCATGGAATGCAGATATTCAGAAGGAAGACCTTGCTGGTTACAATGTAATCCGTGCAACAGTTAATACACGTGCGGCAGTTTCTGATCTTGGTGAGGTTTCTTCTCCAGCTTTCGCATATCCTGGTGAGAATGGTGGTCGTCAATTGTTCAGTATGGATAATGGTACTGGCGTTTTGACAGCAGGTTTGCAGATTGCGAAGCCTTGGAATCTTAACGTAAACTCTACCGCTGTTGGTTCTAACGATGCTAATACAGTTGCTTTGCGTGTTAAGAACAATGAAGGTAAGGAAGTTGTTGCTGACTACGCTTTGGTTCAGCCTGAGAAGACAATCGTTGATGGTTTGGTATGGAGCCAGGACCCATCTTGCACATTAGAGAATGGTACTACATACGTAACAACAAATGCTGATGAGGCTTGTCCAAACGGTGACACAAAGAATCATATTTGGGATAACCCAGATGAGGCTTTGGCTGTTAAACCAACTTTGAGCATTTTGTATAATGATCCTGTAGGTGTTGATTTGAACGATTACGTTGCTATTCGTTTGAAGAAGACTTTGAACGCTAAGACCGGTGCTACAAATGAGTATTTTACTGTAACTCCAGAAAAGGCTAAGCAGTGGGGTCTTACATTTGAGTTCAAGAATGTTCAGTACAAGCTTGATACCAATACTACAAGCGAGGATAAGTTCTTGGAGGCTGGTGATAGCAATGGTAAGTTCCATGCTGTTAACCCAATGGTTGATGGTACAACTAATAACGAGAAGGCTGCTGTAGGTCGTGAGCCATTGGTACAGGTTCTCGTTAAGAATACTAAGGGTCAGGTAGTATTGGATGGTTATATCCATCTTTATATTACTACAGAGGCTAAGCCAAACCAGAAGAATGAGTTGTGGCCAATGCAAACTGTTCAGTTCGATCCATGTAATGCAAATGATGTCTTCCAGACAACATGGTTGGAGTTCAATGACTACGTTCTTACACAGAACATGAACATGAGCAAGGAGACATTCGATCACGAGTATACTCCTGATTTGGATATTAATGGTAACTTCAAGCAGTTCGCTGATTGGAAGGAGAAGGGTGAGCAGGATGTAAATGTTAATGCTCTCGGTGACGTTCTCTATAAGGGTAATACTGTAGGTAACACTAACCACACATGGCGTTGGGTTATCACTCCAGAGGAGATTGAGGCTAAGTTGCATCATCAGGCTTCTGTAACTCTTACAACTTGGATCCGTTTCAAGGCTAAGGATAAGGTTTCTGCTGCATATCCATATGTATACATCAAGTTGGTTACTACAATCAACAATAAGAAGACTAATACATACGCATTCGGTGACAAGAATAGTGCATACTGGTTCGATAATAACAATGCTGTAATCTTCGACGTTTACAATCCATCTAATGGTGGTGATATCGATGTTATCAATCGTGGTGTACGCTCTACATTGCTTGAGAATAAGGAAAGCTTCAATGCACCTAACCACAGATATTACTTCATCCCTAAGTCTGTAGAGATTACATCTCAGAGTGGTGTTAAGTATACTTTGATTCCTAAGTCTTCAAATGGCTTGTACAATAAGGTATACTGCAAGTTGGTAACTGCACCTGTTGCTGATATTCACAACTATGATGATGCTGCTACTGTATTGAAGACTTGTGCTCTTGATTTGACTAAGGGTGCTTATGCAAACGATCAGCTTTATGCTGTAAGTGGTGGTGTTGAGACTTTGGTTGCTACAATCAACCCTACTACAGGTGAGATTAAGCTTGACAAGAATCCTGTAACTAAGGCTATCTTCAATGCTGTTGGTTATGCTAAGGATCACGCAAATGCTTACAAGCAGCTGCACGCTCATGTAGGTATCGCTACTGGTAATGCATGTGATGTTGTTGAGGAAACAACTAACGACAAGTTTGTTGCTAGCTGGTTGCGTCCTATCAACTTGATCAAGTATACTAAGCCAGCTGTTGATGCTAATACAAACGGTAACGAGATCAACGTTCTTGATTGCGTTAAGTTGTATGACTGGCGTGGTTGGAAGAATTCTGAGACTGAGGCAGACTGTGTTGCTAACCAGAGTAACATGTGGGGTAACAACTGGTGGTTCTGGGCATACTACAATGTAAACAAGATTACATTGGATCTCAGAAATAATAAGGTAAAGACCAACATGCACAATGGTACATGGCAGACTTTGGATAAGGTAACTAGTATGTTGTCATTGAGCGCTGGTAAGAATCTTGGTACAGCTCAGAAGAATAGCACTGTATCATTCTCATTCAATTTGAATGGTTTGAACTATGCAAATAGCAATGCAGCTGTTAAGGCTATGTTGGATTCTGAGGTTGGTAAGATCTTCTACACTAACAATGGTAGCGTTGTTAAGCCATTCGAGATTACTATCCCTGTAGTTATCAGCTATGAGTGGGGTGATATCCAGAGTGAGGTAACCATTACAGTTGATCCTACTATCGGTCACGAATAAGTTATAAAATAATTTATAAGCTCTAATTTGAGGGTGTGTCTATAGAGCAGGCACACCCTCTTTTACTTTTGGAGAACTATTTTTACGCATAAAGTATGAAAAAGATAATTTTATTTTTTGTTTTGGTTGCCGGTATCGTGGGTATGGCATCTTGTAATTCCAAAAAAGAATCACGAGAGCAGAGAGTTGAGGAATTTAGATCGGAATTGACAAAGGAAGATACTGCTGCTATGCTTCATATTTGCGATCAAGCGATGAAAGATTTAAAGGCTAAGAAAATTGATAAAGTCCTGGCTTCAATGTATGAATATACTGATTCTACAAAAGAACTGAAATCTTTGAGTAAAGAGACAGAGAAAAGATATCGCCGCCTGTTTACTATGTTCCCAGTTCTTGAATATGAAAGAAAATATTATTCATTTCAGCTAGAAGGTTGTAATGATGTAAAATATGATGTTGTGTTTGCCACAGCAGAACAGGCTGGTACGGAAGAACCTGCTAAGACAGCTTACATGTTCAACCCAGTTAGAATCAATGGAGAATGGAAGCTATGCGTTAAAACTGCCGATGATGAGTTCGACAAGGAAATGCATTAATAAAATAAATTAATTTAGTATTATTATGAGACAATTATTATCAATACTGATGTTGTTCCTTTCTGTTTCAGTTTTTGGGCAGAAACAGAAAGAGGTGACATTTGATTTTTCAAATCCTTCCTATTTGAATCTAACAGGTGATGGTGATATAAATCTAAATTTATCGGAATTTACCAAGGGTAAAGTTAAAATGTCTTTTGCTCGTTTAGAGAATTCTTTTGGTGTTTATTACCTTAATAATAATGGCGATTACAACCTTCAGGTATTTAGAGGTGGTAGGGTGCTATTAGAGGGAATAAAAGATGCAGCCATTCAATCGGTTTCTTTTACTTTTAGTAATTTTGGCGACTTTACTGTTGTTGACCAAAAAACCGGTATATGGGACTCTAATGAAGGTATTTGGAACTGTAATGGCGATAATAATGTCCAGAGCGTGATGTTCAAGAACAGTGGTGATGCATCATTAATTAAAACCGTTAAGGTTACCTATATTGAAATTGCTGAAATTTTAGTACCTACCGTTGAAACTTCTCAATTTAAGGTATCTTCATTCAAGGATTTAACATTGAAGTTTGCTTCTGATATGACCAAAAAGGGAACTTCAGAACTCAAGGTTGAAGGTCCTGATGGCAGTCATCCACTTATTGTGAATGTCGATAAATCTACAGTAAAATTGTCTGTAGACAAAGCTATTGCTACAGATGGAACCTATACCATTCAGATTCCTAAAGGTTACTTTGCAGACAAAGATGGCTATTCCAATAAGGCTCTCACCTATACTATTGTAGTAGACACCCCAAAGAATATTCTTAATTTTGAGAGCGTAAATCCTGTTCAAGGGGAAATTGATAAGTTGGTAAATCCTATCACCTTATATTATGCTGAAAGTATCAAGGATTTTACAGCAGAACTTATCATGAAGAAAGATGGAGTGGATCAAGTTCCTGTCACCTTGAAAAGAAATGAAACGAATAGCAAGGAAGTAAATATTTCCTTTGATGTACCTGAAGGAATTACAGAGAAAGGTATCTATACCATTGAGGTTCCTGAAAAGACCATCACTAATCAGTTAGGTAAGTTATACAATCCTGCTTTTGTGTTGACCTATAAGGTTGGATATATTTCTGATTCTGAAACGATGAAGAAGGCAAAAGCCTTGCTTACTCAGAAGGGTATAGGTTATCCTGCTGTAGACAGTGAAAGTAGAGTAGCACTTGAAAAATTGACTACTGCTACAGATGTTCCTTCTGATGAGGATCTGGCTAAGGCTATTGATAATTTCTATAAGGAAACAAATGTTGAATTGCCAGCTGTTGGTAAATGGTATTACATTTCTAACTTGAGTCCTGCAGGTAAATCTCTGTATTTGAAGATTGATGCAGAAGGCACAGTTGGTGTTACAGAAAAGAAAGACGATGCTACAGCCTTTGAGGTGGCAGAACCAATGTCGTTCAAGACAATTGAAGGTAAGTACCTTTTCCCTGCTGCAAAGTTGCAGGGTGATGCTACAGATAAGGAATTGAAGCTTGAAAAGCTTGCTATCAGTGATTTGGATATCACCAAGCAGATGGGATTGCTTAATCTCTATGGTTACTTTAATACTACACCATCAGGAAAGGTCTTGAATGCTTATCTTGCGGTAAATCATGAAAAGAATGTGTTGGTTACTGATGATCATGACTCAGCACCTACCTTTACTGAGGCTTACTCTACTGCAACTCAATTCGTAGAGACCGTAAAGCCTGACCGCTTGATTGACATGAAATATACAGCAAAGCCTACCGATATCCGTGATGGTATGGATGAGCTGACCCTTACCTTTGATGAGAAGGAGGGCTTGAAAATGGCAGATGGTACTGTTGCAAAGCTCTGTAAGGAAGATGGAACAGAACTAGAGTCTTTGAAACTCACTGTAGATGCAGAAAAAGCAAATGTTATTCATGTAGATGTTGCTTCTGTTGAAAACGGCAAGTATCAGATTGCATTCCCAGAGGGTGCTTTGAGTTACAAGGAGTCTGGTATTGAATACAAAAATAAGAAGATCAATGTTGCAATCAAGGTTGAGAAGACTGTGATTACTCCGGAAGACTTCTTCAACTACACTTATAGCGGAATGTATTACAGTCCGGTAGCAGACGTTATTAAAGATGTTGACTTGAACAACTTTACCATTGGTAACTCTCATTATAATTATCCAGACCAGCCACAGGGTCTGATGGTTGATGAAACCAAAGAGGTTCTTTTGATGCAGGTTGATTTGGGCAAGCTGATTCGCAAGGGTCATTTCAAGCGAGTAGATGCAATGCCAGGTGTAGCTGATTGTCCAGAAGCTTATCAGATTGTATTGGATTCACCAATTCTTGAAGGTGAATTGAAGGCTGATATCTATACATTCGTTATGCCAAAGGCTACCTACGGTAACTATAACTTTGGTAAATATCTGCAGGATCCTGCTTCTGTTACTCCAGAGCAGTGCTATGTGAATAAAGAGTATACTGTTTCCTTTAATGTCAATAATGACAAGGCAACAGGTATCAGAGATGTAAAGGTAGATAGCGTTAAGAATGGTATTATCTATGACTTGTACGGCCGAAAGGTTACCAAGATCAACCAGCCTGGTATTTATATTGTTAATGGAAAGAAAGTTATTAAAAAATAATTTTAATAGTATTAAGTTATGAAACCAATGAAATTATTTATGGCATCAGCTATGCTCATGATGGGCACTGCTGCAATGGCACAGGCCACCTACACAGACAAGGATGGCAATGAGTATCAGTTTAAGAAGCACGCATTCCTGGATCTCCAGGGCGGTGCTCAGTACACACTCGGTGAGGCAAAGTTTGGTGACTTGATTTCTCCTAACGTTCAGTTGGGATTGGGCTACCAGTTCAACCCAGTATTCGGTATGCGCTTGCAGGCTAACGGCTGGCAGAGCAAGGGAGGATGGGCTGCTTACCGTGACAAGGTGGGCGATGCTCCATTCTCTGCCGACTACAAGTTCAACTATGTGGCTCCGGGCTTGGACTTCATGTTCAACCTCAGCAACCTCTTCTGTGGTTGGAATCCTAACCGTGTGTTCAACGTAACTGCATTTGTTGGCGGTGGTGCCAACATCGCTTGGGGCAATGACGAGGCCAACGAGATTGGTGCTCACATCAAGGACCTCGACAAGTATAACTTGAAGTATCTTTGGGATGGCACTAAGGTGCGTCCTTTCGGTCGTGCGGGTCTCGACTTGGAGTTCAAGGTTAGCAAGGCTGTCAGCATCATGATTGAGGGTAACGCCAACATCACCACTGATAAGTACAACTCAAAGAACGCTGACAACCCAGACTGGTACTTCAACGCTCTCGCTGGTCTCCGCATCAACTTGGGCAAGAGTGCTACCAAGAAGGAGAAGCCAGTAGAACCAGAACCAGCTCCAGCACCAGTTCAGAAGGTTGAGGAGCCAGCTCCTGCTCCAGCACCAGTAGTAGAGAAGAAGGTTGAGGAAATCCGCCGTGATATCTTCTTCACCATCAACTCTAACAAGATTTCTGAAAAGGAAAACAAGAAGATCCTTGAGGTTATCGACTTCCTGGTGAAGTATCCTGAGGCTAAGGTTGTTGTTACCGGTTATGCAGATAAGGGTACTGGTAACGACCGCATCAACGACCGCATCGCTGCTAAGCGTGCTGCTGCCGTTGTATGGATGTTGGAGAAGCGCTATG
>UMBZ01000486.1_pt1 | contig 13270 bp, 10 predicted proteins | sample 1964091 | NCBI WGS metagenome assembly UMBZ01 (sample SAMEA4835954, study PRJEB28245) | human gut metagenome | biome: gut microbiome; material: fecal sample | place: Denmark | collected 2008
TTGAAGTCGATGTATTCGTATCTCAGTCCTGCCTCCATGCTCAGATTACCGAAATCTCTTGAATATGCCAAGAATGAAGACGCCATGCTTTCTGTTATACGGCTGTCGTCATCCGACACGAAGTTGGTTGGCACAACCTGATACTTGGATGTGCGATGCGTGTTGGAATATTCACCACCCAAAGATAACTCACCACCCAACAGAGGATAAGAAAGTACCAGTTTGGAAGCGAGCAGATGATAGTACTTGTTAGTCAAGCTATGAACCGTCTGGCTCTGCGCGTCCATTCCCACTTCTTGGTATTGCTCTTTGGTAACATCATCCTGTTATTCCTTTGACCAAAGCCAGTCGGTATTGAAGTCGATGCCGAGTTTGCCAATCTTTCCGACATAGTAAACATTGCTTGAAAGAGTGCTCTTCTGCTCGAAGGAATTAGCGTGGCTGTCAGAGCTTTCCGTCTGATCTTCGTCTTGCAATATCGAAGTGCTCATTTTGCCGTTCCATGTTTGTTTTGGATTTCTAAGAAAACCGAAGTTGGCACCTATAGAGTTGTTGGCATCCAACTGGTAGCTGGCATCTAATCGAAAGTTCATGGCTTCGATCATACCTACTTGTCTTATCTCACTTTTCTGGTTCCAGGTCTTTTCAAGATAAGTCTTCTGCTGTAAGTCTTGATTGTTTGGCTGGTACTGCTTTGCTCCAAAGGCGTATGCGCCCAAATCCAAGCCATTCTTGCGATAGGTCATATTCAATTGGCTAAACCCGCCGAAGTTTTTCTTTTCATCATATTCACCAGTGGTTGAGGCATCAAATCCGAATCCTTCACCCTGTATCTTCTTCGTTGTGATACGGATTACCGCCCTGGTGCTGGCTGCGTAACGAGCACCAGGGTTGGTGATGACTTCCACCGATTTGATGTTATCGGACTGCAAGCGGTCCAGCTCACTTCGGTTTCTCATCTGTCGTCCATTGATATAGATAACAGGTTCGCCACGTCCGAAGACCGTGATGCTGCCATTCTGGGCAGACACTTTGGGTATGCGGTCGAGCAGGTGCTCCATTGTTCCAGCCTTCTCAAGTACTGATCCGGCAACGATTGTCGTCATTCCGCCATTCTTCAAGATGGTCTTAGGCAGGGATGACTTCACGACTACTTCGCCGAGCATCTTGCTGTCTTCTTCCATCTTGATGATGCCTACATTCTCGCCAGTGCAATCCTTGCAGATTGTCTTATAGCCTACAGATGTCACCTTGATGATTCCGCCGTTGCAGGAAGAGTCGATGACAAAACTGCCATCCTCTCCACTCACTGCGCCCTTGACGAACGCCGAGTCTGTTCTGTTCAATAATACTACATTGGCAAACGCCAAAGGCTCGCCCTTGGCATCCATCACCTTACCAGTGATATTCTGTGCCATCGTCTGCGTCATTGCCGTGAGGCACAATGCTGCGACTATCAGTTTCTTGTTCATATTTCCGTACTTTTATATTATTCTGAGTGCAAAAGTAGGGAAAACGGCGACGACGCCTTTGACACAAAAGTGTATTTCCGAGGTGGATGGCGGAAGAATTACACTTTTGTGTATGTCCGAATTAAGCTCATTTGCCTGTAACTGCTAACTATCTTACCCTGTTATTGGCTGATTCCGCCCCTCTGACCATAATCAGAGATGTGCCCACATTATTTGATAGTTTGGGTGATATCAACCTAACCACTGTCCTGTCTTCTCCCCGAATGTCTATGACCGGGCGTAATCGTCTGGTCAATCCGCAGAGCGCGTTAGCTCATCTCCATAGGCACACCTATATATAATAAACAACTGAAGCATCGCAAGCAAATCGCTGCTGGCGACACTTCAGTTGTGATGTCTGTCTTTGCGTCTGTTGCTTATGTGCACCTATGCGTTTAGCTCGTTGATTTGTCTTATTACCTCATCGTTGCTGCGCTGCATTTTCGAGAAGATGCGATAGGCGAGGACGATGCCGCCGATAGCACCAATGATGCCGCCTACAATACCGGCATATATGGAATTTTGTTCAAACTCGAAAGCCTCCGCAGGCAGATGTGTCAGCGCCTCGATGCCGCTCCACACCAGCCACACCACGATGGCAGGTATCTCAAACATCATCTGGATGACGCGCAGACGCTTCATGCGTGTGAGTTTCGTGATTGTGGTGACCAGGTTGTTCCGGCTATAGTCAGCATCGCTCAATGCAGAGATGTTGATACGATAGTCGGCGAAGATGTCTATGACCAATACCGTCATGAGGAAACCGTAGTTCAGCCATGAGAGGTTGGCATACATCTTGATGCCCAGCCATGCGATGGCGATGAGGGGTAGAGTGCATATCTCTATGTATACAAATTTCTTAATCCACGACATGCTGCTTTTCATCGACTTGATGATGAGTTTTTCGTTCACTATCTTCTGTTTGTCGAGCTGCTTCTTGAATTGTGCCATCTGTGAGCGTATAATCTCGAGCTCGGTATAATTCTGGTTGTTCTCCATATTTGTTACTGATTATTTGTTAGACATATTCTTCAGTTGCACTCTTATCCTTGCCAGCCTCACCGACACGTTCTTTGCACTTATGCCGACGATTTCGCCTATTTCGCCGTAGCTTATTTGTTCGAGCCACAACAGGATGATGGCTCTGTCCAGTGGCTGCAGCCGGGCAATGCGCTCGTGCAGTATTCTCACTTGTGCAGTTTCCTGTTCCTGACTGTCAAAATAGTCGACATCCATATACAGCATAGCCCTGTTGCGCCTGTGCTTCTTGCGGTCTATGGTGATACAGGTGTTGAGAGTCACGCGATATATCCAGGTCTTGATATCGCTCTTGCCTTGGAATGAATCATAGCCGTTCCATAGCTTTACCAGCACCTCTTGAAAGAGGTCAGCCACCTCGTCGGCGTCGTTGGAGAACATGTAGCACACCGCATATATTGTGCTGCGATTGTCTTTGACGACCTGCGCGAATTGTTGTTCTTTAGGATTCATATCTTTATTGTTCAAATCTTTCTAACCCTTAGACTCGCACTTCCCGGTGTTTGCTACAGCGAGGCAGTTGTTTTTTTCATTTTTTTGTTGACATTCCTCCTTGATGCCGTCAGCCCGAGTCACCCCGCTCACCCTTTCCGAAACAAAAAAATGGGGGAGGGAAGTCCCGAATACTACGAAAAATGTATAACCTTGTACTTGCGGTCTACAATCACCTTAAGAGCAGCATAGGGTAAGAACTCCAGCGAGCAGTCCTTCTATCGCAATTTCCGCAAGTTTGCCGGCATGGCGCCCGGCGAGTGGGATGTCAAGATGCGACTCTGATCTCCCTGCTTCGCGTCTTTGTCCGTGGGGCTGGTGGCGCCTGCCGGTTCCTTTTCCTTTCTTCTCTTTCTGCCCGACTTATCTGTCCTGTGCCATACGTTTCACGCCGTTCATGATATACAGCCCGCGCTGTGGAATGGATGGGAGTCTGCGTCCGTCTATTCCGTAGATGGCTGTGCTGCGGTTGGCGTTCTGCCCGGTGGGGTCTGCTGTGGTTTCGTCTATCTTGGTCGACTCCGACGGCGTCTTCCTGTACAGCACGATTTTCCGGCGTAGGGTGTTGGCGTTCCATCTGTCCAGCCAAGCCCCGTTTCTCTCCACATCTACGTGTATCTCGTATGTACCCTCTGCCATACCGGCCAGGTCCACCGTGTGGCGGGTCATACTCGTCAGGTTGGTCTCGTTGTTGCGCGGTATGCTTACGCTGTAGCCCTTGCTTGTATATACCGTGGCGCCAGTGGCCGCGTCTACCATCCTGTAGCGTATTTGGGTCTTGCAGGTGGTCTGCGTCATGTATTTGGCATAGCCCGATATGCCCAGAGTCACCTTCGGCATCTGCGCCAGGTCAAAGTGGTGCGACGCCACGCTGTTGCCGTTCTCGTCGAGCAGCTTTACCGAGGTCACCGTCACGCGCTCTGAGTAGTTCTGCGGCAACACCTCTATCAGGAAGTCCTCGGGCACGGCGATGTCGTATACCGCTGGGTCTTTGGTTTCCAGATTGTGGTCAAATTTGAGTGTCATCCTGTATTTGCCGGCTTTGAGCGCAAAACTGCCATTGGTCCCGGTATACGAGGTCATAAACTTCACTATCCACGGAGTCGTCGTCAGGCGTTGCGCCACCATGTGCATCAGATAGGCATTGGGCACCACGTAGGTCTCGCCTTCCAGACTGCCCGTCCCGTGCAGCACCACCTTCAGCTCGCCTCTTGCCTGGCGTCTGCTCAGGTTGGATATGTTCAGCTGGATGCCCGTCATCTGACTGCTGTATTCATAGGCAGGCTCCAGTATTTCGGGTTTTCCCGCGAGCAGCAGATGGGGCTTGTTGTCGTCTTGGACCAGGGTCACTTTGCCATTGTCTACAACCATCGGCACGCTGTTGCCGTTGACCATGGTGGTCCAGTCGCCCCACTTGTCGGTGGCGGCGTCTATCCTGCGGCGTCCCAACGGGCGCAGATAGTATGTGCCGTCGCCAGGGCCGTCTATCTCGCTGAGGTCTATTCCCCACCAGTCGTAGTCGTAACTGTACGACCCGTAATAGGTAGACCATGTCTGCGTGGCGGTGATGCCGAAGACGTGCAGACAGGTGCCGTCCTTGTCAAAGAGGCCTATACCCAACTTGCCGGTATAGGCGCCGTCCTCGTTCTGCGCCAGATTGCGAGCGCCTACGCCTTTGAGTTGCGCCGGTATATAAGAAGAGGTGGTAAGCCCTTCACTCACCTTGAACTGCAGTCCTTCATCGTTGTTTATCGAGAGCACTACGGGTTTGGGCTTGAGCGGCTCTATGGTGCCGTTGTTGGGGTGTATCAGCAGCACTATCTGCTTCTCATAGTAGCGGCCGTCGCTGTTGTATCCTCCGCCAGCCGTCGCAGCCGTGTTGATGTCAAAGTAGCCGTTGTCCAGACCTCCCCATCCCCAGTTGACATGCACCAGACCGTTCTCGTCATAGCCGTCATACACAAAGGCATGGTCTCCACCGGTCATAAACAGTGGACACCCCAACGACAGTTCGTTGTATACCACCTGCAGAAACTCTCCGCCGGGGAGCAGGTCTTTCTCGAGCTGGCGCACAGTGCAGTCATAGTAGTATTGCAGCGCGTTCCACACCTTGCCTTCGTCACTGAGGGTTCCGTTCACGCCGTATGTGGCGCGCGCCAGTCTGCCCAGATCGCGCATCAGCACTCCCACAGCCTGGGCCTGGGCTATGCTGTAGCCGCCATTGCTGTAGTTGTCTATCATATTGTCCCAGTCGTAGTAGTCGTATGCCATGGCTCCTTCGCCCTTGGTCACTCCCTGGGGTCTCATCTTCGGCCACTTGTGAGCCGACAGCACCTGTGCTGCCGCCGTGATGGTACATCCGGTATAGGTCGGCTTGCCGCTGCTGCTCTTGGGCGTGTAGTAGTTGTAGGGATATTCCTGGCTCCACTCTGCGCTTATCAGTGGTTTTACGCTGGCTTTGGGCCTGTTGGCGTAGACCGGAATCACGTTCGCCTCGTCTGTGCGCACACGCTCTACAGTGCGTGCATAGCTGTCCAGCAGTGCCCTTAATCCATCGGGCATGTTGTCGGTGTCCAGCCTGCCCTTGTCGCTGTAACCCAATACGCCGCCCACTCTGTCGTCGGCAGCCACGATGACAAAGCCTTCACCCTCCTGGCTGTTAAACAGGTGCAGCGCCGGGGCTTTGTCCTCTGCCGTGGTGTTGGCCTTTACCCTCTGCATGGTGCTGGTGTTGGCCTTTACCGGATTGTTGATGTATTTCTGCGCCAGAGCTTTGGCCTTTGCCTCGTCTACCGGGCCTGCCCAGATGCTGGTTGCGGCAGCCATTGCCACTACGAGGCTACATATAAGTCTTTTCATAAGTGTCTGTTATATTTTACTTTACAATAATCTTTCTGCCGTTGACGATATAGAGCCCCCGTGCAGGTTTGCCGTAGACACGGCGCCCCATCATGTCATACATGCGGTCGTCGCCATCGCGCCTGTCGCCCACGGTCTCTCCGATGCCCGTGGTGTCGCCTCCGTAACCATCCACACGACAACGTGCGGCGTTTTCTATCTTGTTGGTCTTGTTGTTGAACAGCACGGCCACGATCTCAATCTTGCTCTTGTCGCCTATGACGCCGTATCTGCTTATGTTGCTGAAGGTGGTGCTCTGCTTCTTCACCTCGTCCATGGCATACGGCGCTCCGAGCGAGTTGGCGATACCTCTCTCCATACCCTTCGACTCGATGGCCACATGGTTATACACCACTCCCTTGACCTTGCTATAGCCGTCGCTATAGTTGGCGGCGTCGGCATAGAACTTCATCTCCTCGGGAGCATCGGCGTAGCTCGGACTTGAGTATTCGGCATAGCTGGCCTCCTGCCGCCAGGCGGGGTTGGTCAGCCCGCTGGCGGTGAGCACATAGCCTACGCTGTAGCTGCTGCCCTCCTCGGGTGTCATGCAGGGCTCCACCTCGGTGGTCACGTCGATGGCGTCGCCCGTCGCGTCCCACCGTGCGCTTACCCCGATGTTCATATATGTCACCTTGCTCTTCTCGCTCTGGTAGGCTGTGGTCACATCATATCCCGCCGCCTTGTTGTCGCGTGCTATCCATACTGCCGGCAGGGTGGCGGCATATCTGTCTATCAGACCTTCATACACCGTCGGCGACACCACCTTGCTGATGTCGTCGGTCTTGTGTACCGACACTGCCACGACATCATCGGGAAATCTGCGTGCCAGCGCATCGGTGGCCACCAGACCTACTGGGCAGTGCCAGCACCACATGGCGGCATAGTCTTCCACCAGCACCCGCTTGACGGGCATCTTGTTTACCGTGCAGCGGGTGATGTAGGTATAGCTTACCGATGCCTCGTTGTAGGTTCCGTTTACCTGGGTAATGTTCAGCAGCACGTCTTCCTTGCCCAGCGTCTTGCCTGCCTTGATGGCTATCCCCACCGCGCGGGTCTCGCCGTCTTCGAGCGGAGTGTCCAGCGCGACGGTCACCGGTCCCTCGCTCTCTTTGCTGTCCATGTAGTACAGGGTGTAGGTGATGCTGGTCACGCGGGTGTCGCCCCAGTTGGTCAGGTTTATCTGGGCCATGACTTCCGCATCGCCCGGCAGCATAAATACATAGCCCGCGGTCATGGGGGCTACTGAGTTTTTAGCCCGGCAGCCTATGGCGGAGAGCATACAGAGTAATAACAGTGACAGGTATCGTCGTCTCATGTGTCTGTTGATTGGTTTTCTATTTGTTTGAGTCTCTTCTCTGCCGTCGCTGGGCTTATCGGCCCAGGTCCAGCGTCCATTGGTTGTCGTCATTGTCTGCCAGCACCTTCAGACTCAGCCTCCCCTCGCGGCAGGTCAGCACCGCCACGGTGGCAGAGTCCATCTTGTATCCACCGCCGATGTACACCGGGAACCCGCATCCGTCTACTCCCTGACGGTGCAGACGCGCGGTGTGGGTATGGGCACCGATGCCCAGGTCAAAGGGAGCCTTGGCGAGCATCCCTCCCCACATCTCGGTGCAGGGGCGATACTTGTCGGTGTTGCCGAAGATGGGGATGTGGCTTATCAGCACGCGATGGCGCGCCTGCTTGAACTCCTTGCTCTTCAGTTCATGCTTGATAAACTCCGTCTGGTCCATCCTGAGCTGCGTAAAGTCGTTGAGGCCGCCGTATACAGGCGTCGAGTCGGGCTTGTCTTCGCCCGGGTCGAGCATCACAAACCGTGTTTTGCCCCAGGTGAAGGCAGCGTAGGTCTTGTCGCCATAGTAGCCTATGAGGCTGTGCATGCCTGCCGAGTAGAAATTGCGTATCTCGTGGTTGCCGCGCAGGAAGATGATGGGCTTCTCGGCACCTCCGATGGCATCGGCCAGACGGTGTATCATGTCGATGGCGTGGTTGCGGTTGCGCGGTTCGGGCAGACAGTCGCCGTTGAATATCACGAAGTCGTAGTCCTCGTCCTTGGCCAGCTCTCTCAGCCTGCCGTAGGTCTTGCTCTGGTCGTGCAGGTCGTTGAAGACGAGGCAGCCGAAGTCGCCGTCATCGCCCGGAGTGCGAAACGAGTAGAACCTCGTGCGCAGCGTGTCGCCGCCGAAGTGGTTGGCATAGGCGCTCTTGTGCAGGATTTCCTGCACGCACACGCGGTAGTAGTAGCGGGTGCCGGGCTGCAGATGGTCGAGCTTTATGTTGTTTTCGATGTCATAGCACACCTCCTGGCCGTCCATCAGAGTGCGAGCCCTACGGGTGTTGAGCGTGTCGGTGCCGTATTCTATCCAGCAGTGGCCCACGCTGTTGGTCTGGAACATCACGTTCATCGATGTCCTTGTAGCCAGTTGCAGATAGGGCTGCGTGGTGAGCAGCTGCGCTGTGGGCGTGGGCAGCACGATGTCGGCGTAGATGGGGCGGTGGTCCGACGCCTGCGTGTTGACCACCTGCGCATTGAGCGTCACCGCCGGTTCGCCCACATAGGGGCGGTAGTTGGCCCACTCGTCGTCGGCTCCCGGCCGCTTCACGTCGCCATAGCTCTTGTATGCGGCTATATAGTCCAGACAGGCTTGCGGAGAGTCTGCAGGCCACGACTTGGCCTTCTTGCTGCAGATATGGAAGTCTTTCTCCAGCTCGCCGATGAATGTAGACCCTGGCTCGGCGTTCATGTCGCCGGCTATGATGAAGGGCTTGCGGCTCGCCCGGGCTATCTCTGTGATGATGGCGAGCGACGCCATGCGGTCTTCTTCGGTCAGCGACAGGTGGGTGGCGGCAAACACGTAGTCCTTGAACTCTGCCACGATGATGGCGCGAGCTTCCTCGCGTCCGGGCAGTGCCCTCCGCTCTATCCGCAGCGGCCGCTGTCGCGAGAGGATGCCTATGCCGTATCGGCCGCCGTCGAAGTCTATGGCCGCGGCATACGAGGCATAGTAGCGCATCGCGTCGGCTATCTCGCCCAGGGCATAGGTATGACCCGTGCGGCGTGTCATGCTGTCCACCTCCTGCACCGCCACCACGTCGGCATTGATTTTCTCGAGCACCCGGGCTGTGCGCAGATAGTCCAGACGCCCGTCCATACCCATACCGTGCTGTATGTTGTACGACGCCACCCTCAGCCGGCTTTTCCCGGTCGGGGTCTGCGCTTTGGTGGCTATGGTTGTAGACAGAATGGTAGCGAGCAGCGCCAGCATGGCGCTTCTCATTAGGGCGAGGGTAGTGGTCTTCATCTCTTTTGTTGCTTGTGTAGTAAGTTATTTGTAGACTGCAAAGTTCGCAATAAATCGCAAAATGAGCAAGAGCAAAGCCATAAATCCTTTGTTTTTCATGACAAATCGTGGTTCCGCCTCCGTCTCTGCCGCCTTGTCGTCCGCCCGAGTGGGGGCTGTCTGTGTGCCCGTTGCCAGTGATGGTTGGCTGACGGGTAGTCCTGAACTCGCAAAAAATGTGAAAAACAGCCACGTTTTTCATAAAAAACACATCCGAGGCATTGCCCTTCACCCAACTTTCCCTACATTTGCAGCGAGAGTATTATGGATTATCGTGCAGCGCCAGCCCTTATGGCTGCTCTGCGGTGTAACTTAATTGTGTAGTATGAGAAAAACCAATGTCCTCCCAGCCGATGGCAAGTTGGGAATTATGCTTGTAGGTTGTGGCGCCGTGTCCACCACCTTCATGACAGGTGTGTTTATGACCCGCCGAGGTCTCGCCAAGCCCATAGAGTCTATGACCCAGTACGACCGGATACGCGTGGGACGCGGCTCCGACAGCCAGTATCTCCATTATTCAGACATCGTGCCGCTGGCGCAGCTCGACGACATCGTCTTCGGCACCTGGGATGTCTATCCCCAGAACGCCTTCCAGGCTGCCATGTATGCCCAGGTGCTCCAGGAGAAGGACATCCTGCCCGTGCGCGACGAGCTGGAGCAGGTGGTGCCCATGCCGGCTGCCTTTGACCGCAACTATGCCAAGCGGCTCGATGGCGACAATGTCAAGCCATGCCACACGCGATGGGAGATGGTCGAGGCGCTGCGTCAGGACATACGCGACTTCAAGCGCAAGCATGGCTGTGCGCGCATCGTGGTGCTCTGGGCGGCTTCCACCGAAATCTATGTGCCTGTCGACATGCAGGTGCATGGCACGCTCGAAGCCCTCGAGGCTGCCATGAAGGCCGACGACCGCCAGCACATCGCTCCCTCTATGTGCTACGCCTATGCGGCGCTGGCAGAGGGTGCCCCCTTCATCATGGGTGCCCCCAATACCACGGTCGACATACCCGCCATGTGGCAGTTGGCTGAGCAGACCCGCATGCCCATCGCCGGCAAGGACTTCAAGACCGGACAGACGCTCGTCAAGAGTGGCTTTGCGCCTATCATCGGCACGCGCTGTCTCGGACTGAGTGGCTGGTTCTCGACCAACATCCTCGGCAACCGCGACGGACTGGTACTCGACGAGCCCGCCAACTTCCACACCAAGGAGGTGAGCAAACTCTCCACCCTCGAGACCATCCTCAAGCCCACCGACCAGCCCGACCTCTACGGACACGGCAACGACGAGGACACGCAGTATTATCACAAGGTGCGTATCAACTACTATCCGCCGCGCAATGACAACAAGGAGGGATGGGACAATATAGATATATTCGGATGGATGGGCTACCCCATGCAGATCAAGATCAACTTTCTCTGCCGCGACTCCATCCTCGCCGCTCCGCTGTTGCTCGACTTGGCGCTGCTGAGCGACCTTGCCGCCCGTGCCGGCCGCTATGGCATCCAGCGCTTCCTGAGTTTCTTCCTCAAAGCGCCCATGCACGACTATACCCGTGGCGAAGAGCCCGTCAACAACCTCTACCAGCAGCACGCCATGCTCAAGAACGCCATCCGGGAGATGGGTGGCTACGAGGCTGACGAAGAGCTCGACTAACCCACGCCCCTCTACATATTTCTATCCTGTAGACAGGACTCCCGAATAAACGGCAGCGCCCAGTGCGTTGCCGTTTGCTTTTTGCAAGGCTGTCGCTACGTTCATGGTCCATGCTTCTTCTTAAGTAGGAGTCGAAGCGGTAATGGTCAGGGTTGTGGTGGGTTGCGTCGGCATAGTCATGGGTGAAGAACTCTGTAATGTCAGCATCCTTACAAGTGAAGCCATTGCATTGCTGCAAGACTTCCTCTGTAAGTTCCATGAAATCACATTGTTCTAACATGTTAAATATACAGTTTAGAACGCTTTAATATAGCTCGGGCTTTGGCTAACTGTTTGGAGAAGTCAATGGAGCCACGCTTTTGCAATGCCTCATCAGCAGCTTCAACGAAGCGAGCTGCAGCCTCACCATGAAGGACAGGTATTGTCTTTAATTCTATTGCCATTATCTTCTTGTTTATAACGTTACACACTTCATCAATTTGCAAAAATATGATTCTATTTCCATATTACCAAGGCTTTTGTCAACTTTTTGATAATCATGCGGCCTACCACCATGACCAATAACATCGCCACTATTGAGTCAGTAGCGGCTTGGAGGCTTCTAATAGTTCCACCTCTCTTGCAGCGGCGACCGTCGGCGCCAGGTTGCCATCGCTGCTTGGTGCCGCTGGCGGCAGCGGGTCAATCCCTCTGCATCTTTAGGGAATTCCCCCGCCACCTTTAGGGATTATGCCTCGGCTGCTGCGTGCAGATGTGCTAACTTTGCAGGCAGAAGATAGAATTAATCGCATCAATAAACACATAGAGACCCATGAAGAGAAATGAATGGTTGGCGCTAATCGCCACAACACTGATGATGCTGGCAGTATGCCAGTCTGCACTCGCCAAGAACAGCAAGACCGTAGAGCGCGGGATGACCAAGCAGCAGGTAGAGGCCATACTCGGCAAGCCCAAGTTGACCAGCTTCGATGCCTCTGGCGACCGATGGGAATACCGCAGCGGCGTATCGCTCACGGGCAATGTACGTAGAACCCTCGTAGGCTTTGATCTCAGCGGACGCGTAGTCTCCTACGACTCGCAACTGATGCCCGTCTATGACAGCGGGGCTGCAGGTAGCCGCGAGCCCCGTCGCGGTGGCGAGGTGGGGTGCCCCATAGTGCCCGGCTACTACGACGCCAGCCTCGACGAAGCCTCGTTTGGCATACTGCGGGGCAAGATACAGCGTGCGGGCTTTGATTCTACCAAGTACGACCTGATAGAGGTGGCGTGTCTGGGCTGCTGCTTCACTTGCCAGCAGACCGCCGAACTGATGAAGTTCTTCTCCTTCAGCGACGAGCGGCTCAAGGTGCTCGGCCTGATGGCGTCGCGCATCGTGGATGTGCAGAACGCTGCCACCATCTACCGCCTCTTCACCTTCGACCGCGACAAAGACAAGGCTGCCGACATCATCAGCCGCAGTCGATAGACCGCCGCCGGCGGCGTGGGCATCTGCAAAAAAAGATTAACAGTAGATAGAAATCAGGAGATTTGCCTTTGACTTAGGCAGCAAATGGTTAACTTTGCAGTCGTATGCAGGATACCAATTACAAGCGTCTGCGCTCTTCATGGCTGCTGCTGTTGGTCTATGTGCCCATGCTGCTGGCTGTCACGCTGCACCGCCATGATGGCGTGCAGGAGGCCGATGCTGCCTTCTACTGTGAAGACTGCGCCCGCAATGTACATCACGACGGCCACCTGGTGGCTTTCCAGCCCACCCTGCATGCCTGTGTGCTTTGCCAGTTGCAGAGTATACCCTATCTTCCACCACTCCTGCTCACGTGCGCGGTCATTGCCGTGCCGTTCTGCGTGTTGCGCCGTGTGGCCGCAGCCCCCTGTATGCGCCGCGCCCACGCCGCCAGCCCAGCCCGAGCACCTCCTTATTATGTCTTTGGACTGTAACAGCCGTTGCAGCCATTTTTTCCCAGCCTTTCGTGGTCGTCTATAGCGGTCGCGGCGCATTGCCTTGCCTGTTGTCGGAGTCATCTCTGGCGGCGCCGCAAGCCTTGCTGCCGGTTCGTGACGGATGATACGTGGATGCGTGCCTTATGTTACGAGCCCACGTGCCTTACGAAGCGAGCCCACGTATCAAATGATACGAGCCGCTATCCATGACCACGGCGCCACCCCAGACCATCACAGATGATGACCACCGCAGCAGCGGCGGGGCACGACAGGCATGCCCGCGCCGTGGCGCAACGGTCGTCGATACACATAATAAGTAGAAACACAATGAACACAATACAGACAACGATATGGCTGACCGCCCTGTGCGCGTCGGCCACAGCCCCGGCTATGGC
>UMBZ01028161.1_pt1 | contig 13169 bp, 6 predicted proteins | sample 1964091 | NCBI WGS metagenome assembly UMBZ01 (sample SAMEA4835954, study PRJEB28245) | human gut metagenome | biome: gut microbiome; material: fecal sample | place: Denmark | collected 2008
TCCTGTTTGTTGTAGGGATTGCGGCGGTTTCTTGTACCGGAAGTTCTTCCAAAAACGATGGTGGGGGCAATTTTGATGTGGCGTTCCGTGTGCCGGAAGAAGCCACTATCGAATTCGGCGCGGCGACTTTCGATTTCAGAGTGCAATTCCAGAAAGCCCCGGCTAAAACAGACAAGATTGTCTTCGAAGATTCTGCAAAAGAAAAGAAAGAGTGCGAAATCCTTTCAGTTTCTGAGACCAAGTTTACGATTGCCTTGTTCGACGGAATCAGTTCTGGTGCTTACGAGATTTCCATAAAGCGCGGAAGCAGGGTCAAGTCGATGGGAACTATGAATGTTACCATCAAGGGTGACGGTGTGGATCCAGAGAAAGGCTCGACAGTATATGGAAAGATTTCCTGTGACGGAAAAGGCGTCGCAGGCGTTGTCGTATCTGACGGATTTGAGGTTGCATGCACTGATGCCAATGGCGTATATCAGCTTCCTTCCGATAAAGAGTTGAAATATGTGTTCATGTCCGTCCCTTCGGGTTATGAGCCGGCATCTGAGGGTATCCTTCCGAAGATGTTTTCTGCATTGGAAAAGAAAGCTGATGTTGCAGAGCGTAAAGACTTCATCTTGAAAAAGGTAGATAACCAGGACAAATACAAGGTGTTCTTCCTCGGTGACATGCATCTTGCCAACAGAACAAAAGATTTGTCACAGTTCACGGCTTTTACCAATGACTGGAACAATTATCGTGATTCTCACAAGAACGAGAAGATGTATGCCATCACTCTCGGTGATATGACATGGGATTGGTATTGGTACACACATAATTACCAGCTCCCTCAGTATGTCGATGATATGAACAAGAGGGTTTCGGATATCCTTGTATATCATACTATGGGTAACCATGACAATGATATGAATGCCAAGGGTAACTGGAATGCAAAACTTCCTTATGTCAATACCATTGCTCCGGACTATTATTCATTCAATATAGGAAAGGTCCATTACATTGTGCTTGATGACATTGACTGTAGAAAATATAAAGGAGACGGGTCCAGAGATTATGTAAAAGCCCTTCCTCAGGAGCAGATTGACTGGCTCGAGAAAGATCTCCAGTACGTGGACAAGAGTACGCCTCTGGTGATTATGATGCATGCACAGGTTTTTTTGCCTAAGAGTGAGAGTGCGTTTAAGATTGACCATGATGCGTCCAGCACCAATGCTATGTTCGATGCTGTCAGGGGCTATAAGGTCCACTATGTGACAGGCCATACCCATACTATTTTCAATGTTACTCCTAAGGAGGCTTCTTCACTTGGAGCGGCAGAGACTTACGAGCATAATTCCGGCTCTATCTGCGCTTCATGGTGGTGGTCAGGCAATCTTACTGAAGGTGTTTATGTGGGTCTTGATGGTACGCCTGGCGGATATAGTATCTGGGATGTGAACGGTACTGATTTCAAGTGGAAGTACAAGGCTACCGCCAAGGAAGAGAATTATCAGTTCCGCTCTTATGACCTTAACAACGTATCCTTCTCATACGATGATGTTCCTAAACTTAAAGACAGCGGGATGAAACTTGAGTTCGCAAAATATATTGCTGCCTATCCATCATTGTCAAAGAAGAACGAAGTGCTTATCAATGTCTGGAACTGGTCTTCTGACTGGACTCTGGAAGTCAAGGACGAGACGGGCAAGAAACTCGAGTGGACAAGATGTTATGCTTATGACCCTCTTCACATCAAGGCATTGACAGTCAAGAGGTTCAATAAGGATATCACATCGACTCCGTCTTTCGTAACCGAGAAAAAAATGCCGCATTTCTTCATGGTCAAGGCTGACGATGCCAATGTCGATTTGACAATCAAGGTTACGGATCCGTTCGGAAATGTCTATACGGAGAACATGGCCCGCCCTAAGGCATTCAATTCATTGACAGATTCTGAACTCAAGAAATACTAGTAAAGTTTATTACCATTAATAAATACAAACCAAAAAAACCAATTTTATGAGAGTCTTTAAAACATTTGCTGTGACTCTTCTTCTGACATTGGCCGCCTGCATAGGTGCCTATGCCCAGAACAGGACGGTTTCCGGAAAGATTCTGGACAACCAACAGCAACCTCTTATCGGAGCGGCAGTTATGATTTCCGGCACCAATACCGGAACAACGACTGACGTGGACGGTAATTTCTCAATGTCGGTTCCTTCCGGTGACGTAGTCCTGGAGGTTTCATCTCTCGGTTACATAACCAGAAAGGTGAGTGTTCCGGCAACCAAGTCTTCTGTCAATGTTACTCTTGAAGAAGACAACATGACCTTGAACGAGACCGTCGTTGTGGGTTATGGTACTCAGAAAAAAGTGAACTTGACAGGTGCAATTTCAGTTGTGGATGACAAGCAGCTTCAGGATCGTTCATCTCACAACCTTTCCACCATGCTTCAGGGCTCTGTACCTGGCTTGAACATTACTACTTCGAGCGGTGTACCTGGCAGTTCAGCAACATTGAACATCCGTGGTGTCGCTTCCATCAATGGTATTGGCGGTTCAGCAACAGCTCCGCTTGTCTTGATTGATGGCGTTGAGGGTGATATCGCCAGAGTTAACCCTAATGACGTTCAGTCAATTTCCGTTATCAAGGATATTTCAGCGGCAGCTGTTTATGGAGCTCGTGCAGCGTTTGGTGTCGTACTCGTGACAACCAAGTCGGGTAAGACTTCCGATGGCAAAGCCAAGGCCAGAGTCAGCGCAAAATGGGGATGGGAGCAGCCTACCACATCCACGGATTTCATTTCTTCAGGATATTGGGGAACTTATATTCACAACCTGTTCTGGCAGACCGCAGGAAAGGGAAAATACATCAACTACACAGATGATGATATGGCTGAATTGCTTGCTCGTGTCAATGATAAGACAGAGAATCCTGATCGTCCTTGGGTTGTTGTCCAGAATCGCGGAGGAAAAGATAAATATGTTTACTATGCCAACACTGACTGGTATCATGAACTCTTTACCGATACTCACCCGACCCAGCAGTATAACGTTTCTTTCAGCGGTGGTTCCAAGGGTGTCAACTATTATGTTTCTGGTGCCTATGACAGGCAGGTAGGTATTCTTAAGCAGAATCCTGATGTCTATAACAAGTACAATATGAGGGCAAAGCTCGATTTCAATATCACAAAGTGGGCAAAACTCTCCAATAATACTTCTTACTACAGCTCTACATACAAATATGTCGGTGTGGGTGGAGTCGAGAATGCAATTGCCTATAGTGCAACTCATGCTCTTCCTATGTTCCCTCTCAAGAACCCTGACGGATCTTGGGTCGCTCAGTCTGACTTTATCATGACCGGTTCAGGTCGTGTTGCCAATGGTCGTCATATTGTGTTCGGTAACAAAGACAATATCAACCATCAGTTCAAGACTGATTTTTCCAATACGACAGAGTTGAAGATTACTCCGTTCAAGACATTCAACATCGTTGCCAACTTTACATATCGTACATATCAGAACAGAAATACCAGCAGAACTACCAATATCGTCGGTTCTTCAGGCCCTACTTCTGAGGACAGATATGTAACTGGTGCAGGTAAGGACGCTCTTGATGAGACAATCAAGACATGGAATTACTATGCAACCAACATTTTCGCTACATATGAGGAGACATTCAATAAGGCTCACCATGTGACAGCTATGGTCGGTTTTAACTATGAGACTCAGAACAGCAAGAGAGTATGGGCTGAGGGGCAGCATCTGCTTTCAAACACTCTCAGCGACCTTGACCTTGTCGGTCCGGATGATACCGGCGCTATCATTACAAGTGTATCCGGAGGACAGTCTGAGTATGCTCTTGCCGGCGTGTTCGGTCGTTTGAACTATGACTTCAAGGGAAGATATCTCGCTGAAATCAGTGGCCGTTATGATGGTTCTTCACGCTTTGCAAGCGGTTCACGTTGGGGCTTCTTCCCATCAGCATCTCTCGGATGGAGAATTTCTGAAGAGCCTTGGCTCGATCCTACACACAAGGTTGTAAGCAACTTGAAGCTCAGAGCCTCTATGGGTAGCCTTGGTAACCAGAACGTAAGCAACTACCAGTACCTCAGGACGATATCTTTGCATAACTTCTCAGGTATCACATTTGGTGGCAATACTCCTGACAAGTATGCCAGCATAACATCTCCTAATGCTTCAGACCTTACTTGGGAAGTATCCCGCCAGTATAACGTCGGTGTTGATGCTTCTTTCCTTCAGGACAGACTCTCAATTACTGCAGAAGGCTATGCCCGTACAACTGAGGGTATGCTTTCAGTAGGATTGGATTTGCCTGCTGTATATGGCGCGACTGCACCTAAGACCAACAGCTCTGACTTGCGTACCACCGGTTATGAACTTTCATTCGGATGGCGTGACCAGATAAGGGTGGCCAACAAGCCGTTGGGATATTTTATCAAGGCTACGTTGAGTGACTATAAATCTGTCATTACCAAGTATTCCAATGACAACAAGTCTCTTGCAGCCAATCCTCTCTATTACAAGGGAATGAGATTGGGTGAGATTTGGGGATTTGAAGTGGATGGTTTGTTCGCAACTGATGAAGAGGCTCAGGAATATGCCAACAAAGTCGATTTGTCATATTTCAATATGGGTTACATGCCTGATGGTTGGCGCGCCGGTGACCTCCGGTTTGTTGACCTTGACGGTGACGGAAAGATTAGTTTCGGAAGCAACACTGTTGACAAACCTGGAGACCGCAAGGTTATAGGAAACTCACTTCCAAGCCTCCAGTATGGTTTCTCTTTCGGATTTGATTTCTATGGATTCGATTTTTCTGCATTCTTCCAGGGAACAGGAAATCACTACTGGTATCCTACCAGTGAAGCCCGTACTTTCTGGGGCCCTTATGGTGGCGGTTTCGCATCATATATCCAGAAAGACTTCATGAAGAAGGTCTGGTCAGAGGATAATCCTGATGCTTATTTCCCAAGACCACGTGCATACTATTGCAATGCCGGAAAATCTCCACTTGCAGTGTTCAATACGAAATATCTCCAGAATGTAAGGTATCTGAGATTCAAGAATCTTACTGTAGGATATACTGTTCCGCAGAACCTTACCAAGAAGATCGGTATAGAGAAAGTACGTGCTTACTTTACAGGTGAAAACCTCGCATATTGGTCTCCTATCAAGAAGATTAATCCTACAATCGATCCGGAGGGAGCATTTACACGATACGAAAGTAATGGAGATGTCAGTGATATGAACAGATTGTGGTATCCTTGGCAGAAGACATTCACTTTTGGTATTGATATCACTTTCTAGTCTGATTAAAAGAAATTCAAGATGAAAAGAATAATAATAGCTTTGGCAGTTGCCGTCACTTGCCTTACATCATGTGATGACATGCTGAACAAATATCCTAAATCAGAGCTTACTCCTGAGACATATTTCAGGAATGAGACTGACTTGATGCTGTTCTCTAATCCGTTGTATAACAATCTTCTGGATGACAACGTATGGGGACATCAGTCTGACGAGTATCTTCAGAGCAATCTTTCAAGTCTCCTTCAGGGAGGTACTTCCAGACAGGTTCCTGTTTCTGGCGGCGGCTGGTCATGGAGCAATTTGAGGAGAATCAACATTCTTCTCGGCAATATCAATAATTGCTCTGATGAGAAGGTGCGGAACAAGTATATCGGTGTCGGCAAATTTTTCCGCGCCAAGTTCTATTTTGACAAGGTGAAGATGTTTGGCGATGTTCCATGGATTGACAAGGAACTCGGTTCTTCAGATGCTCAGTTGTATGCGCCGAGGGACAACAGGGAAGTTGTTCTCACCCATATGCTTGAAGACATTGACGAGGCTATCGAGTATTTGCCGAAAGACGTGACTCCTTATCGTCTGAACAGATGGTCCGCACTTATGCTGAAAGCTGATTTCTGTCTCTTCGAAGGTACTTTCAGAAAGTATCATCAGGGTCGTATGACTTTCGAAGGAAACAGTGCAGAGTACTATCTTGACCTTGCGGCCAAGGCTGCTGAAGAGGTTATGAATTCCGGCCTCTATTCACTCTATTCTACCGGAAAGCCTGAGGAAGATTACGTCAATCTTTTTGCAAAAGAGGATGCCAATGTTCAGGAATACATTCTTGCCCGTAAGTACAGCAGCACTGTGCAGGTGTTCCATGATGCTACAGGATATATCTTTATGGCATCACATGGCAAGCCTGGCATGAACAAGAAGATAGTTGACTCTTATCTGATGCGTGACGGTTCCAGATTTACTGATAAGGAAGGCTGGCAGACAATGCAGTTTGCTGCAGAGGTTGAAGGCCGTGACCCGAGACTTGCACAGACTATCAGAACTCCTGGATACAAGATGATTAACTCAAGAGTCAAGACTTCCGTGGACTTTTCTACGACTGTGACCGGATATCAGCCTGTCAAGTTTGCCATGTCAGCGGATAACGAGAAAGCATTCCAGAATAACCAGTCGACCAATGATTTGCCGATTTACAGATACGCAGAGGCTCTCTTGATTTTTGCAGAAGCTAAAGCTGAACTTGGTACTCTTACCCAGACTGATCTTGACAACTCCATCAACCTTCTCCGTAAGAGAGTCGGCATGAAGGATATGGTCCTTACTACTTGCAACTCGAACCCTGATGTCAATTACCTTCTCAATCCGGAGTATGGATATAGCCATATTACAGGCGACAATGCCGGTGTTATAGCTGAAATCCGCCGTGAGAGAACTGTCGAACTCGCACAGGAAGGAAACCGCAGATGGGATGACCTTCTCCGTTGGAGAGAAGGAATGTGCAATGCACAGCCTATCTACGGACAGTATTTCCCTCATCTTGGTGCATTTGATATAGATGGTGACGATGTCTATGACATTTATCTGTATGAAGATCCTATGGACCCTAAGAAGTCAGGTGTTGATAAGGAAAAATGGGTTAAGGTCGGAACTGACAACTATCTTTCAAATGGAACATCAGGATATCTTGAGCCTTTCCAGAACATCAACCGTTCTTTCAATGAGGAGAGAGATTATTTCTATCCGATTCCAATAGGAGAGAGAACCAAGAATCACAATTTGACACAGAATCCTGGTTGGGATGACAATCTTGACTTTTAAGATACTTTAATATCTGATAATTATGAAATTTAATAAGATATTCAGAATAGCATTGGCTTTTGCTGCTGGAGCATCTTTATTCACAAGTTGTGAGGAAGAGAATGATTCAGTCGCGATGGCAGTTCAGACGAAGGAGACTTTCCTTACGTTTGAGGCTAAAAATGCGGAGCCGCAGGTGATATCTGTTTTTGCGGATGGAACTTGGAATTCAGATGTTTCTGAAGATTGGCTTGACATAAATCCTAAGTCTGGTGACAAGAACACAGAGGTTACTGTCACTATTCTGAGCGATAACATTGACGCGTCCGGTAAACTGAATGCTCCTAGAGAGGCTGTCATTACTTTCCGCGGTTCTTCTTCTGTCCGTCAGGGACAGGTTTACGTTACCCAGAAAGGTGACAACTATCTTGGAGTAGATGAATATACTGTTACAGAGGCTGTTAAGTTGGATGACGAGGCAAAAGTCAAGATTCCTTCAGCTACAGTCATGGCTGTATCCAAGGTCGGCTTCGTACTTTCTGACGGTACCACCACTGTTTATGCTGAAGGTGCCAAAGATGTCAAGTGCGGAGACAAGGTTTCCCTTAATGGTTCTGTTGCAAAACTCGGAGAGTTTGTCGGAATCAAGGCTGATGAGGTCAATGTTCTCTCATCTGGTGATGTTGAATATCCGGATCCCGTCGTAATTGAAACTGGTATTACGGCTCCTTTCACCGCAGTGACATATGTGAAAGCTGCAGGTACTGTGATTGGCAGTCTGTTCCGTCTAGCCGATGGTAATAACTGTGTGATTCTGGATCCTGTGAAAGACATTGATCTTTCCGCTGTAAATATCCATAAGGTCGAAATTCTGGGATATTATGTCGGTAACATTGACAAACAGTACAGTTTTGTCGCATGTTCATTGACAGACAAGGGTGAGGACAAGACAGTCGGTAAGGAACTTCCTTACAGGGATGATTTCTCTTGGTTGGCTCCTTATATCGAGATGGCAAATTCCAAATTGCCTGAAGCTAACAAGATTTCAGACTGCGTCGGTGTCGTAACTTCTTCTTCTGACGGATGTGCTAACATTTATACTACACTTGCAAACAACGGATGTGACGTTCTTGGTCAACTCAGATCAAGAGGATATACTGATCTGAATCCTGCATTCAAGACAATTTATCTTCAGGATGCGTATTTCAAATTCGGAGCAAGTAAGAAACAGTCAGGATTGACTTTGCCTCTCTTCAGATTGGATGGAGAACAGGATATCGTGGTATCATTCAAATGGTGCTCACAGATGCAGGGTGACGGTGTAATTGACAAGACTCAGCTTGTTCTGGAAATCGACGGACCTGGTACAGTAGAGACTGCTTCCGGTACTTCCAATGCCAAGATAAGCGATCCTGTATCTCATTCTCAGGCTAAAGGCAAGATGTTCTGGCAGGATGTGATGTTCACAATCAAGGGTGCTACGACTGCAACTTCAATTTCATTCCATCCTTCTGTGTTCGGACATGACGGAGCTCAGGAATCCGGCTACTACAGATATTATGTAGATGATATCGAGGTGATGCTTGCAGCTGACGCTGTCAAGGCCAATATCAATGTTGACGGCATCGATTCCGACCTCATTACATTCGAGGGAACTCCTGAGGCACCTTATACTTTCAAGGTTACTTCTGATGTTGACTTCAATGTTTCTGCAAGTGCCAACTGGCTCCATATTGAGAATGGTGCCGGACTTGCAGGTGAGACCAAGACTGTAAGGGTTACTTGTGACCCTAGTGACCTCAGCGTCTTGAGAAAGGGTGAGATTACCATCAAATCAGGTGTAACATCCAAGAAGATTCAGGTCGTGCAGTCTGCTGCAGGTCAGGAACTTGATCCGTTCATCAGTATTGTCGGCGGAAATAAGGTCACAGTTCCTGCCACTGAAACCGCAGTGGCTGTGAAGATTCAGGCCAATGTTCCTTTCAAATATGACTGTGATGTTGATTGGATTCTTCCTGCTGCAAAGACTTCTGCATCGGTTACCGTTAAGGAAGGTGCATTTACGGTTGCGGCAAATCCTGGAGCAGAGCGTACCGCGCATATCAGATTCTATAACGACAAATATGGTCTTGAAACTATTTACACTGTAAAGCAGCTTTCAGACCATGCGACACTTCCTGTCAAGTGGACTTTGAGGTCTTCATGCAATTTCAGTTCAACATGGCCGTTTGCCAATACTCCTGGAGTATCTACGACAGAGGGTGAGAATGGCTATCTGTCTGCAACTACCGGCATCGGAACTATCTGGTTCAATAATGCAAATGGTGTTGCTGCAGATGTGAATAAAAAGTGCATGCTCGATGTCAGTGATGATAGTCCTCGAGTAACTGGCGTCTGGATTGGCGACTATTGCCAGTTCAAGGTACCAGGAAAGGTTGATAAGGGCAGGAAAGTTCGTATCTCATTTGAGACACGTGTTTCGGCTACTCATCCGAAATACTGGAGACTCCAGTATCTTGATGGAACCACATGGAAAGATGCTTGCGATACCAAGACTGTTGATATCGACGGTGAAGGTGAAGTTGTCTATACTCATACCATGGCATCAGATGGAAAGACAAATATTCAGGTTGATGCGACTGTGACCTATGGTGCAAATACTGATAATGTTGTCTTCCGCTTCATCTGCCAGACTGCAATGCAGGCAAATGGTAAGGGTTGTCTGGCAGCTCCGAACGGTGGTTCATGGCGTCTTTCTGTAACTAATAAGGCAGATGACGACCAGTGGCAGCCTACTATTCAGTATGCCGACTAGATTACCAAATAATCTTTGGCCGAATACAAATAATTGCTTCCGGGCGATCCTCCATCGGGTCTCCCGGAAGTTTTTTGTTCGTCCAGCACGAACATGCTCTAATGGGTGTAAGTCCCTAAACCGCCCTGATAGTGGGAAGGTTACAGCCAAATCTAAGTAAGTCTCCGCAAGTTTTATATCTCACTCTGAAATCTTTTCATGATATTATGCGTATATTTGTGTATAATGGATTGCTCGCAATACAGGTAGACCGGAAAATTCAGTAGATTATGATATACCCGATAGGAATACAGAATTTTGAGAAAATCAGAACGGAGGATTTTCTTTATGTGGACAAGACAGCGGAAATATATAAATTGGCCAAAGAGGGCCGTTATTATTTCCTGAGCCGCCCTCGTAGATTCGGCAAGAGTCTTCTTGTCTCCACGATGGAAGCCTATTTCGCAGGTAGAAAAGAGCTCTTCTCGGGTCTTGCCATTGAGAAACTGGAGACCGAGTGGAAACAACATCCGGTACTGTATTTGGACCTTAGCGGGGTGTCATATACAGATGAGGTTGTTCTGGAAAGAGTCCTTTCTGATAAACTTGCCAAGTGGGAGACATTATATGGAGCAGTAAATACGAGTGATATTTTAGGGCTCCGTTTTAAGGAAGTAATCGAGGCTGCGTATAATAAGACCGGTAACCAGGTAGCTATTCTCATTGACGAATACGATAAACCCATTATTGACAATCTCGGAAATGAACCGACGCTGTCACATCTCAGATCTACACTCCAAGGTTTTTATAGCGTTATGAAATCGATGGATGCAAGAATTCGTTTCGGTTTCCTGACAGGTGTAACCAAGATTGGGAAAATGAGCGTATTCAGTGGGCTTAACAACCTGAATGATATTTCGATGATTCCAGACTATGTGGATATCTGCGGTGTTTCAGAAACTGAACTTCATGAATATTTCGATGAAAGCATATCGGAGTTGTCATCTGCAAATGAAATGAGCAAGGAGGAGTGTTATGTAAAACTCAAGTCCATGTATGACGGCTACCACTTCTGTGAAGATTCTATCGGTATCTATAATCCGTTCAGTTTGCTGAATACATTCCAGAATAAAAAATTCCGTGAATATTGGTTCGAAACCGGAACTCCAGGATTTCTTGTGGAAGTAATGCGTAAGACAAGTTTTGATGTGACTACACTTGAAAATCAGACTGTTGACTCGACCCTTATGTCGAACGCAGATGCCATTTTTGAGAATCCTGTCCCGTACCTTTTCCAGAGCGGTTATCTGACCATAACCGGCTACAACGATATGTTCCGCCTTTATCAGTTAGGATTTCCAAATCAAGAGGTGAAGAATGGTTTCCTAAACTGCTTGCTGAAGTATTACGTTCCGATGTCGCCAGATATGTCAGGAACTACATTGATTTATCAGCTATGGCATAGCATAACCGAAGGTAACCCGAAATCGTTTATGCAAATACTCTCGTCGTTGTTTGCCAATACCAGTTACCAGATCCAAGGCGAGACTGAGAAGGACTTCCAGTATGCCATGTACATAATCTCTGCTCTTCTTGGCGAATATGTCCAGGTCGAACGTACTGCCAGCAATGGCCGTATCGATCTGATCATCCAGACTAAAGAGTTTATCTATATCTTTGAGTTGAAGGTCAATGCTGATGCTGACGTTGCGCTGAGGCAGATAGCTGAAAAGGGCTATGCCCGACCATTTGAAGGTGATTCGAGGAAACTTTTCAAGATCGGTGTTAACTTCTCGACTGCCACGCGTAGAATCGAAGACTGGAAAATTGTATGACAAAGCAAGTTTTTTAACTAAGTATTTATGAAATCGACCTCCCGGAAGTTTTTTTCGTGTTAATAATTTCGTAATTATATATTGAGGATATAAAAATATATCTTATATTTGTGAAAAATTACGTGGAGATATGCCGGAATTGTGGAGAATGTTTGGAATGCGCTTTTTCTTTTACTCTCGAGAACATGAGCCGATTCATGTTCATGTAAAAAGCGCAGAAGGATTGGCAAAGTTCAATGTCACAGAAGAGGGGGTGGAGATTGTAACAAATACAGGGATGCGGGCTAAGGACTTGAATCTGGCATTGATTGAAATTCTCAAAAGAAAAGATTTTGTTATCTCTGAGTGGGAACGCAGATTCGGAAGATAAGGAGGTTGCTATGCGTATAGAAAAGATTTGGTTCGACAAGGAGAGGATTTATGCGTTGTTCGATGACGGAAGGACGATGTGGCAGTCCTTGTTGTATTACAGGAACCTTATGAATGCTAAAAACAGGGACGACTATGTTATTGAAGATGACGGCGTCCACTGGTACGGACTTGACGAGGATATTTCCAATCAAAGTTTCGAATATGAAGATCCGGAACCTAGGGGATTGTCCAAGATACTGTTGTCGCATCCGGAACTGAATCTGTCTGCAGTTGCCAGGCGTATGGGATTGCAGCAGAGTCTTCTGGCTGCATATTCAAGTGGCAATAAACATCCTTCTGAGACCAGAGAAGCCAGGATATTGGCGGAAATTCATAAGATTGGATCTGAACTGATGTCGGTTGGCGTTGTTGCCGGATATGGACAAGATTCATCGTGCGGTGTCCTCCGCGACGAATGGGCAGCCTATAATAAATCCGACGACATAAAGTCAAAAATGACTCTCCCCGGACTGCTTCGCGACGCGCTGCTACGCAAAGGGATGACCCAGAAGGATCTGGCCGGGAAGATAGAGGTAAGTCCGGCACGTGTCAATGCTTATGTATCAGGTCGTGCCACTCCGACACTTAAAATGGCAGCCAAGTTATGCCGGGCTTTGTCAATAACTCCAGAAGACCTTCTCGGTACACAGGATTAGGTCTCCCGGAAGTTTTTGTGAGTGGCGACAGAAGGCGCCGGCTTTCGCGAAAGTTATAAATTGAGTACCTTTGCAGTCGCTTATGGGAAAAATCAATAAAGACATACTTTTGGGAATGCTGCGTGGAGGTCAGCCGATGACCTTCGGGCAGCAGGCGAAACTGGCGGGCATAATGAGTATGCCGGCAATCTTGGCGCAGCTCTCATCGGTGCTGATGCAGTTCATCGACTCTGCAATGGTCGGAAACCTCGGGGTCAATGCTGCCGCATCAGTCGGCCTGATGTCCACCTGCACCTGGCTGTTCGGAGGCTTCTGTTCTGCCGCTGCAGCCGGCTTTTCAGTGCAGGCTGCCCATCTTATCGGAGC
>UMBZ01002522.1_pt1 | contig 13128 bp, 10 predicted proteins | sample 1964091 | NCBI WGS metagenome assembly UMBZ01 (sample SAMEA4835954, study PRJEB28245) | human gut metagenome | biome: gut microbiome; material: fecal sample | place: Denmark | collected 2008
CGGCGTGTGCATCGGAGTCTCCACCGCCGACTGCATCCCCGTATTGCTCTACGACCCCATGGCCCGCGCCACCGCCGCCATCCATGCCGGATGGCGCGGCACCCTGCAGCGCATCTGCCAGCGTGCAGTCATGGCCATGCAGCTCCACTACGGCACCACCCCCGACAGGCTGCGCGCCGTGGTAGGACCAGGCATCTCGCTTGCCAACTTTGAAGTGGGACAGGAGGTCTACGACCAGTTCGTGCAGGCCGGCTTCGACCTCACCGAGACCGCCGAGTGGCACACCAAGTGGCACCTTGACCTGCCCGGCATCAATATCCGGGAGCTTATCGGCTGCGGCGTGGCGCCCGAGCATATCCACCATGCCGGCATCTGTACCTTCGACCATGCCGACGACTACTTCTCGGCGCGCCGTCTCGGCATCGACTCCGGACGCATCTACACCGGCATCCTGATGCGATGACATTCCACACCCCGACCATTAACCCTTACTCCTAAAAGTCTACCTTATATATATGAACATCAAGCATACACTGACATGGGCCCTGCTGGCGACATTGCTGTCGGCATCCACCCCAGCCGACATCAAGTTCACCCCAGCCGAAACCCAGCAGATAAGCATCAGCACCCCCGGACTCTTTGACAAGAGCAAAGCCTTCAGCATCGACTTCACCAGCATGGGCGACCGAGCCTACAGCTTCCCGCTGCCCGTGGGAAAGGCTACGCTCTCTGACAAGGAAGACCGACTGGAAATCACCTCCAAGAAGGGCGATGCCGTCAAGGCCATGTTTGACGGCTGCGTACGACTCGCGCGAAAGTTGGACCGCCACGGCAATGTCATCGTGATACGCCACGACAATGGTCTGGAGACTGTCTATGAGAACAATGCGCAGAACCTGGTGCAGAGCGGACAGACGGTAAAGGCCGGACAGACCATCGCCATCATCGGCAACGACGGCGAGCAGGGTCTCTGCCGCTTCTTCATCATGGTCAACGGCTCACGCGTCAACCCTACCACCATCGTCAATGCCCGCAACCACCGACTCTACCGTCAGGTGCTGGCGTTCGAGAAGCGCGGCGCCAATATCCGTATAACCCACATCGACGGAGAGAGCAACGAGAAGCGCGGACTGACCCTCGACCCCGACGAGGAAACCAACCCGTTTGAAAACAGCAGCAGCTTCGAGCTCGACCTTACCCAGATAGAGGAGGAGCACTGGGCTTACCCGCTCCCGGGTGCCAAGGTCATCAGCCCCTATGGCGGCAGACGGCGCCACAGTGGCGTAGACCTCAAGACCAAGCCCAAAGACAACATCGTGGCTGCTTTCGACGGCGTCGTCACCCGCTCAGCCCCCTTCTCGGGCTACGGCAACTGCATCATCATCCGCCACGCCTTCGGTTTTGAGACGCTATACTCCCACCAGTACAAGAACCTGGTCAAGGTAGGCGACAAGGTCAAGGCTGGCGATGTCATCGGACTCACGGGGCGCACGGGGCGGGCCACCACCGAGCACCTGCACTTCGAGGTCAAGTACCGTGGCGTGCGCATCAATCCGTCCACCATCTTCGACCATACCAAGCGCAGTCTGAAAGCCACCACCCTCGTGCTTGGAAAGAACGGCAGCGTGAAGACCAAGAAATAACAGCCCGCTACCCCACGCCTCCGCCCCGCCCGCCATCACCCCGCCGACAGCAGCGACGGCACCTGGCTGAGCATCCATAGTCTCCGGACCACAGCAGCAATAAAGGCAAGCACCCATGACAGAAGTGCTTGCCTTTATTGTTATTGCTGCGATTTCGGGGGGCGAGTCTGGCCCTTGGCATACCCCTCGTTGCAGGGGCAGCCTCTATCGCCATGACCGTGGCGTCAGTCTTCAGTGGTCCATTTCACCATCTTGGCCAGTTGCAGGAAATAGTCGTTTGACCAGATGTCAAGTTCCTTGGGATTGCGGACAAAGGGCAGCACGTCTGCCTTGACCTGCTTGATGTCTGCCGATGCCAGTCGCTCGCTCAGCTTGTCCAGAAACGACTCCTTGGTGATATCCTCCTGATTGAACTGTAAGGCCCGTTCATGCAGATGGGCAAAGTCAAGAGGAATATTGTGGCGAATGTACCATTCGAAGTCATACCAGTCACGGCCTTTCACCCTATTCTTCCACGCCCGATACAGCAATGCGTGCATCTTGCCTGCAAACAGGTCTGGCAGAGTGAAGCATCGTGTCATGAATGACTGTGGCTGGAGAAGCAGTTTCTGTTCGGTATCAAACTTCAATGGTGGTTGCGTGTCTACTTCTATCTTTATCTTTACCGTTTTCTCCGTCTGGAAGGTGATATCATAGACATCAGTGTTATCCTTCAAGAAGGCAGATTCCACTTTGCCAAAGTTCTTCTTGTCTTTCTTCTTGATCTCAACCTCGCGACCGACGAGGGCAAACTGATTGACTATCGGCTGGAAGTATCGGGTAAAGTCGAAGTGGGCATTGGGAGAGACGAGCGAGAAGTCCATATCTTCAGAGAAGCGCTGCAAACCATGGAAGATACGCAGACAGGTGCCGCCATAAAAGGCTGCCTCGTCAAAGAAGCCCCCATTATACAGCCCTGCAAGGATTACCTGCTGATTGACCTCGAAGATGGCATTGCGCCTCTGCTGTTCGGTCGTAAGTTCATAGACCGACAACATCTGATTGTATATTTCGTTTGTGCTCATTTCTTCATATATTTTATCAGAGTTTCTATCGATTTTCCCTTTTTCCCGACTTGTGCATACCGCTCAAAGATACCTACATCCATACGCAGGAAGTCATCTATGTCCATGCGGATGTCACCTTCCAGATAAGCCTCAACATCCTTCAGATAGCGGAGGTTGACATTAGGAGAATTGGCTATCAGATCGCACAGCGCCTTTTCGGGTGTAGCCATCAGAAACGAGTAGCTATGCTGGTTGATGCTTGTCACGCCTACAGAGAAGGCCTCGCGCGAAATCATCTGATACTCGAAGCGCCCCACGGGGGTATCAAAGTGGCGGGAGTGCTTTATCGTCATCGACTGGGTGGTATAGACTGCCTCGGGTATCAGTCCGTAATAGCGCAAGGCTGTCTGTCTGGACACATAAGAAGGGGCATAGAGATGATTGGCTATCAACTCTGTTGACAGGCTCACCCGCGATACCTTGGGGGCTATCACATATAGCCCTCTCTTAAGACGTATTACCTTGCCAGCCGTCTCAAGTTGAAGCACCTTTTGATTACCTGCCGACATTTCCGGGAATAGAGATGCCACCGTGGCGGTGCTTACTGGAATGTTGCCAATATGCTCTAAGTCCATAATCATGCCACAAAGATAGTCAAAACTGGTACAGTAAACAAACTTTTTATTGTTTTTCTGTACCAATTTTGGCTGTTTTTGCAATTTCGAGGCCATCCATGGGCTCCATGAGGCTTGGTTTGTGCATGCCATGACCTTATTGGTTGCTTCCGGATTGATTATAGAATGTTCTTTAATCAGAAACAGTGGCGACAACATCGCTTTTGGTATAACAACAATTGTTTCTAACACTTGCCGAACGTTTTTTCGCATCGTTTATGCATCCCTCTCACATAAAAGTAGCGTATTTACGGTGTAAAATATGATACGGGTATCAGAAAATGTACCCCTATACGACATTCGAACGTAAGAAATACTTTGGAATAGCTTATCGCAGGACTGGGAAACAGGCTTGCGAAAATCATTACGGTGTATCAGACGATGCGGAAAGTCCTTTCTGCTGTTTGACATCTGGCACAATAGTCCATTAGCCTATTGGATTACGATTGGCCCAATAGCCTCCGAATGGAGCCTCAGCCCATATATCCAGTCACTGAGGCTAAATAGTGCATGCCATGACCCTCTCCATATTGATTGCGAGGTTGGATTTAGTCATTGCGTGACGGTATTTATTCTTTGCGGGCTACGATTTGACCATATCAGGTCACGAAGTCAGGTTATTTGCGGTCGGCAGAGGTTTCGGGAGAATTGGGGATGGGCGGTTGGGCCTAATAAAATATCCGCAATGCCGGTCTATGGGCATTGCGGATAATGCTATGCTACCGAAGCCTCTGGCTGCGGTGGCTATCGTTGTGGGGCTTGCGCCCGGTTATCTACTTGCTGTGCTTCTGCCAGTACTTGGCGCCTTTGGCCTTGAGCTTCTCGGTGAAGGCGGCAGACTCGGCATCTACCTGTGCCTCCTCTTCGGGTGTGGCAAAAGCGTGACGGTAGCCTTTCACATCGTTCCAGTGGCCGCGGGTGAAGTCGGGCACCTCTACCGGCTTGTTGCCGTTGTCCATCGACAGCGAACCGAGCTCTGCCAGACAGCACCATTCGCCCAGGTCATAGACATCCATGTCGAAAGGCAGCCCGTGCTGCAGACAGTAGACCAGACGGCTGTCCATGATGTAGTCCATACCGCCGTGGCCGCCTACCTTCTTGGCCTGAGCCAGATAGCGGGTCACGATGGGGCTCTCATATTTCTTGGTGAGTGCACGGCGGTCGGCGGCGGGCATATAGGAGTGGCCCGAGAGATTGTCGGCCGACGGGCGCACGCCACTATTCTTCATCTCATCGCCCGAGAGCGCGTAGCCCTCAGTAGGATATTTGTTGGCAAAGCCCTTGGTACCCGTGAGCTGATACATGCGGTTGTAGGGCTGGGGCGTCATGGTGTTGTGGTGTATCTCGATGACCTTGCCATTCTCGGTGCTGATGAGGGTGGTGGTGTGGTCGCCGTTGGCAAACTTCTCGCAGGACTTGCCCGAGAGCTTCTCTGCCCACGCCTTACCGTTCACCGACTTGGTGTCCATAGCCACGAGAGTCTTCATGCGGTCGCCGCGGTGTATATCCAGCACCTGGGCGATGGGGCCCAGACCATGGGTGGCATATACATCGCCCCGGAATTTCTGGTTGAAGTCCAAGCGCCAGCCCAGACGGTCATTGGCGTCCTTCTTCCAGTACATATCCCAGAACTGGGAGAGGTCATGGCGATAGGCACCCTGCACATAGAGCACCTCGCCGAACACTCCGTGCTGCGCCATATTGAGGCTGTTGAGCTCGAAGAAGTCATAACAGCAGTTTTCGAGCATCATACAGTGCAGGCGGGTCTTCTCGCTGAGGTCGATGAGCGACCATATCTCGCGCAGGTTCATGGCCGACGGCACCTCGATAGCCACGTGCTTGCCATGCTCCATGGCATACTTAGCCACAACAAAGTGGTGGAGCCAGTCGGTGGCGATATACACCAGGTCGATGTCCTTGCGCTCGCACAATTTCTTGTATCCGTCCTCACCGTAATATATATCTGCCGGGGGCATGGATGCGGCGCGCAGAATGGTGTTGCAGGTGTCGGCGCGCTCGCGCTCATGGTCGCAGAGGGCCATCACCTGGGTGCCGTTGATATGGGTAAAACGGCGCACGGCGTCGGGACCGCGCATGCCCAGTCCTACAAATCCCACGCGCACCACCTTGAGTTTGGGTGCAGTGAGTCCCAGTGCGGGCTGCTGGCCGGCAGGACGTTCGGGAACCTGGGTGACGATAGTGCCATCCACTGTCTTGTAGGGCCAGTCAAAGGCCACCTGGGCGCTGGCGGTGAGCGCTGTCATAAACAGTCCCACCAGTATCAGCAAAGTGATGATTTTCTTGTTCATTACGTCTTTAATTTAGATTGTTATGCAAAGTTAAGGCTTTAATCATCAATCCCCAAACGAAAGGGACGAAAAACAACATGCCCGGAACGTTTTTTCTCTTCACGTCCCGGGCACGTCGTGTGGTTATTTCGGCCTCCTGTCTATTTGCAGGTGGAGATATTAAACTCGTTTACCTTGGATATCTTGTGGTTGTTGCCCTCGATGACCGAGATGCACAACTTCACGTTGCCGGCCTTGATGCGGTTGTCGGCCTTGACCAGTGCGGTGTAGCGTATGCCGCATCCGGGAGCAATCTTCTCTACATGCACGCCGGGCGAGATGAATATGTGGCGGTTGCCGGTGGCTTCGACCACCATGGGCTGTACATCATAGATGGTCTGACGGCCGTTGTTGTAGACCTCAAAGACCACCTTGCACAGCTCGTTGCGGCTTATACGGTTGTCGCCATTGGCGTCTATAAACCGGGCGTTGCGTATCGCTATCGTCGGCGTATAGGTTATGCCCTCGGCGATATTCTCCACGCTCGACGAACCGGGCAGCACCTGCGTGGGCTTGGTGCCCCTCTCGCTGTTGCCGCCATCGCCGGGGGTGAACTCGATGCGGTCGTCGCCGCCGTTGTTCTCGTCGAAACCGCTGCCATATCCGGCTTCGCTCTGCTGGGTGGTCACGGGTTGCTGGGCGCGTGGACGCTGGCGCCGCTGACGGCTGGTATAGGTGTCGTCGCCATAGTCGCGCTGACACTGGCGACGGCTGGCATATCCGCCGTTGTCATAGCCCTGCTGTCGCTGCTGGTCGGCGGCATTGCCGATGATGCCTCCCAGCACGGCGCCACCCGCCATGCCCACGATGGTACCCACGTCGTGACCGCGCGGTCCGTCGCTGATGCCACCGATGGCACTACCCAATATCGAGCCGAAGGTGGCACCGGTATAGGCGCCCTGTCCGGCGTAGGTGCCGCATCCGCTCATCACCAGGAGCGTCGAAGCGGCTATTGCTGCGTATTGTTTCCTCATTCCCTTCACTGGTTTTAGTTACTGTTATGGTTGCAAAAGTAACCAATTCCACCGTCACCGCCATGGTTTTTCCCCTAAATCGCGATAGGGTTTCCCCTATTATTATAAATAAGGTATAGATGGCCGCGCCGCCACCTGCATGGCTACCAAAAAGGCTCCCGCTGCCTCTCTTGGGGCAGACGGGAGCCATGCTTATGCGGTCGGTTCACACCGAGTGATTACCAGATGTGGGCGCGCTTGTCGGGAGCCAGATAGAGGCGGTCGGTGGGCTGTATGCCCCAAGCCTCATACCAGGCGTCGATATGGGGCAGAGCGGCATTGACACGCAGATGGTTGGGCGAGTGTACGTCGCTATTGACGAGGTAAGCCACAAACTGCGGAGCCACATTGCTGGCCCAGATGCGGGCATAGGAGAGGAAGAAGCGCTGGGCTGCGCTGTAGCCGTCCTTCTCGGGCAGAGGCTGCTTGGCCATCACGTTCTGCAGGGCACGGAATGCCACGTTGATGCCGCCGTTGTCGCCGATGTTCTCGCCAAGGGTCTTCTCGCCATTGACCTTCAGGCCGGGCTGTACCTCCTGTGCGCTAAACCAGTCGGCCAGCACCTTGGTGCGCTGGCTGTAGTTGGCCTTGTCCTCGTCGGTCCACCAGTTGTTCAGGTTGCCGTCCTTGTCAAACTGGCAGCCCTGGTCGTCGAAGCCGTGGCTCATCTCGTGGCCGATGACGGCTCCGATGGCGCCATAGTTGGCGGCGTCGTCGGCCTCGGCGTCAAAGAACGGAGCCTGGAGGATGGCTGCCGGGAAGTTGATACTGTTGAAAGTTGGGGCATAGAAGGCGTTGACCAACTGGGGATTGCAGGCGAAGACAGTCTTGTCGACAGGCTTGCGCCACTTCTTCTCCAGACTGCGGCGGCGCAGGGCGGGGATAATCTCGTCGTAGTTGGCGCGCAGGCTCTTGCTCTCGTCTATCTGCACGTACTCTTCCATGTTCTGCCACTTATCGGGATAACCTATATTGATACGCATACTGCGCAGCTTCTCTATGGCCTTGGCCTTGGTGGCATCGGTCATCCATGTGCTCTCGCCGATGCGCTGGGCGAAGGCGTCCTGCAGGTTGTGTACCATCTCCACCACTCTCTGCTTGCTGCTCTCGGGGAAGTACTTGGCGACATAGAGCTTGCCGATAGACTCGCCCATGAGTCCCTGGACAAATCCCAGTCCGCGCTTCCAGCGGGGCTGCTGCTCCTTGACGCCATAGACGGCCTTGGTATATTCGAAACGGCGGTTGACGAAGTCGTCGGAGAGCAGGCTCACAGACGAACTGATGACGCTGGCCTCCAAGCTGGCCTTGAGGGCGAAGAGGTCGGCGGTGGCGAGTATCTTCTCTACCTCGTGGATGGGCTCGGGCTGACCTACATCGACAGAGTCAATGTCGGAAGGATAGCCATAAGCCAGACAAAGCTGCTTCCAGTCGATGCCGGGATAGTCGCGCAGCAGGTCCTGCCAGCTCATCTTGTGGATATTGGCCTGAGGGTCGCGGCTCTTCACCTGGTCGTAGCTCTGGCGGGCTATCTGTTCTTCGATGGCGAAGGCTGCCTGCATCTTCTTCTCTGCCATGGCCTCGCTGTTGCCCACCATCTTGAAGAGGTCTTTCATCAGACTCTTGTAGGCGGCCACCACTGCCTTCTGCTGCTCATTGGGCTGGGTATAGTATTCGGGGTCAAGACCGATGCCACCCTGGTTGGCACCGAAGATGTACTGGTCAGAGTTGATGGCGTCCTGGCCCAGTCCGAAGCCGAAGAGCATGGTGCCGTAGCCCTTGGCGCCCAGTTCGTACATCACGCGCTCACACTGCTTACGGTTCTTGATGGCAGCCACCTTGGCGAGGGCGGGCTTGATGGGCTCGTAGCCCATACGGTTGCGAGCCACCGTATCCATATACATACGGTAAAGCGAACCAATCTTCTGGCCCACTGTGCCCTGGGGCATGTGCTTCTCGGCATACTCCTTCACGAGGTCGCGTATGCGGTCGTTGTTCTGCTCGTCCAAATCGGTAAACGAACCGTTCATGGGGTGTACGGCGTCGAGTGGATGACTCTTGAGCCAGCCACCGGCAGCAAACTGGTAGAAATCTTCACCGGGCTTGACTTCAAGATTCATGTTGGCCTTGTCAATGCCGCTTTTGAGTGTTTGGGCAGAGGTCATGCCTGAGATGGCGAGTGCCGCGATTAACATTTTAATTTTCATTTGTAGGGTTATTTTGTTGATTAATTGTTTACGTCCTGAGTGCCACGATGATGGTAGAGGCTATCCTCGTCAGGGTGGGCCTTTATGAGATTGTTTTCTTGCCTGCTTCAGTCTTTCAGACATCCAATGGGAACTACGAATACGCCATCTTTTCTTCGATAGGCATAATCGCCAGTACCTGTAAGCACCATCATGAAGGAGGGCTCGTTCATCTTTTCTGTATTTATTTTTCCATTAAGAGTCAACAGATTGGCTGCACCTTCATTGACGAGCCTGTCACCACCCAGCTTAACCTCAACAAGTCCGTATTTTCCATTACGGAGATGTATCACGGCATCACATTCCAGCCCGTTCTTGTCTCGATAATGATACACCGCACCATCCAGCGCATCTGCAAATACCCGCAAGTCACGGATACACAGGGTCTCAAAGAAGAGCCCCATAGTGTTGAGGTCGCCAATAAGGTCATTGGGACCAAGTCCCAATACTGCGGTGCCTATCGAAGGGTCTATGAAGTATCGGGTGTTGGCCGTGCGGATGGCTGTCTTTGAGCGGAGGTTGGGGTTCCAAGCCTCAGAGTCCTCTATGACAAATATCTTTCGCAATGCCTCCAAATAACCGCCTGCCGTCTTTACGCTTATTTCATTTTCATCATTGGTCATCATGTCTGCCACTATAGTTCCGATGGTTGCCTGCGAACCTTGGTTACGGGCGTATGAACGCAAAAGCAGCCTCGTTGTCGTACTATTGCGGTTAACTCCATCCACTCGGGAAATATCTTTTTTGATAATGGCGTCCACATAATCGAACGCTTGCGCCAGGGCAGCCTCGCCTTGCAAATTGCATGCGAAGGGCCAGCCACCGCGGCAAATCAAGAAGGCAATGTCATCTATCTTCAGCTTGTTTACAGCGACGATTTTTTCAGGAGTTCCAAACAGATGAGCCAAGCTAACACCGCCATTTGACTCTCCTGACTCATAGAGGCTCATTGGGCGCATGGTCAACCAGCTGAACCGTCCTGTGCCAGAGTGGTGTATCTCTTTTTCTTCCGCGGGAACGGCAGAGCCTGTCAAGACAAATTGCCCAACCTCGCGCCTATGGTCAATCTCAAACCTTATGGCATCCCACAGCTTCGGCGCCAACTGCCACTCGTCAATCAGTCTCGGAGTATCGCCATCCAGCAACACGGAAGCGTCAATCTCCGCCATCTCCAGATTGGTTGCCAACGACGTAGGATTATCCATATACAAGATGCTGTTTGCCTGCTGTTCGGCGGTGGTGGTCTTCCCGCACCACTTGGGACCTTCTATCAATATAGCTCCTTTGCTTGCCAACTTCTTTGCAAGCATTTGGTCTGCGATTCTATGTTTGTACTCCATATCTCCAAATGATTTGATTTACAGTTGCAAATATACATCTTTTTTCTGTCATTTCCTCAGTTGGCGCATTTTTATTTCCTCAGTTGGCGCATTTTCACTTCCTCAGTTGGCGCGATTTCGCTTCCTCAGTTGGCGGAAATGATGGTTGACGGGGTGGTCGGCGTGGTGAGAAAAGCCCTTGAGCCAACTGCCGGCGGCCAACTGGTGAATACATCACCTGACTTGACCTCAAGGGACATGCTGACCGTCATCGTCGGCACGATATTCGAGTATATCGCCGGGCTGGCAGTCGAGAGCCTGACAGATGGCTTCGAGGGTGGTGAAGCGTATGGCTTTGGCCTTGCCCGTCTTGAGTACCGAGAGGTTGGCGGGAGTGATACCCACCCGCTCGGCCAACTCGCCCGACGACATCTTGCGCCGGGCCATCATCACGTCTACATTTACTATGATTGCCATGATTGGTACTGTTTATATGGTAAGGTCGTTTTCTTCTTTCATCTTCTGGCCCACGGCAAAGAGCTGGCTCACCATGAGCAAGCCCAACCCTATGACGAGCAGCATACTGTCTATCTCGCTGTGAAGGCTCACGTCGTAGCCGGCATAGGCCACGGCGGGCGTAGTGTCAAAGGCCAGCAACAGCCATTCGCCCAGATAGATGGCTATGATGTACCAACCCATCAGCCGCAGCCGACGAGTGGCAGACTCGCCGAAGTCTTCACCTCGGTTTACAGCAAGCACCAGCCGGATGAAGACTACCCAGAAAGCTAAACAACAACCCGACATCGCCAGCAGCACCAGCATATTACCTATGGTGACCAGCACCGGCGTGCTACCCGTGCCTTCGGCGACCACCCAAGCGGTCACCTTGCTCACGCGCAGCGAGTCGGTATTGCCAGTCATCGTGTTGGTCATCGCCAGTTCGCGACGTGCCGGGTTGTGCGAACGCAAGTCCAGAATGTAGGGTTTGCAGGTCTTGCCCGTGGCACGGTCCTGAAACTCAAGGGTGGCGTCGGCATAACCGCTGTTAAAGCCTTCGACAAAGTGCTGGGCAGCCGTGAAGAGAGAGAAAGCCACAGCTATCAACAGCAGAATACAATAGAAGTTGAACTTACGTTTCATCTGTTTTCTTGATAATTATTAATAACTTATTGTTAATTGTATATTATTTATCGAATAACGATATGACAAAGGTAGAGATTATCTCTGTAACCACCAAGCAAAACTCCAGTTTTATTATCGTTTAACGATAAATTTAACACCCTTACACACATCGTGGAGACCATCATCGCCGTCACAGCGATGATGGTCTCCGCGCCCACCCCATTCCCCGACACGATAAAAGTAATGATGGATAAAAAAAAAGAGGGGAAAAATAGAGCGGTTTCACAAAAATGTAATACATTTGCAGCAGTGTATTCAATGAATGTGTATTGCGCCGCAAGGCTAAAGTTATTGTCATGAGAGTATATTGTGTCAACCACCTGCCTTTAGGTAAGAGTTTCTATGCCATCAACCTCTTTGGCGTCGTTTTCGCCAAAGGTCCGCTGAATAGTGTCAGTGCCCGTCACGAGTATATACACACCTTGCAGCAGCGCGAGATGCTCTACATCTTTTTCTACCTGTGGTATGCCGTTGAGTGGCTGCTCCGTCTGGCCTATTGCCGTGACGGCTACAAGAGCTATGCCAACCTCGCCTTTGAGCGCGAGGCTTACGCCAACCAGTACAACCCGCGCTACCCGCAGCAACGCCGTCCCTACGCCTGGCTACACCACCTGTGGCATAGGGAGTCATGGCGCGAAGTGTGGCACTGACCTCTGATTTCCAGTCCCAACCGTTTGTATTCTGCGCAGAGTTGTGTAACTTTGCACCCATCGTCGTCGCTGTCACCCTCATGGTGTTTGGCGTCGGTTCTATATATATAATAAGGTAATAACATATATATAATAAGGTACAAGGATATGACTACACGCACGATAGCCGTACTCGGCATGATGTGTGCCGGATGTGCCGGCACCGTAGAGCGCACCCTCTCACGCATGGAGGGCGTGACGACAGCCAACGTCAACCTCGCCGCCCGCACCGTGACGGTGACCTACGACGAGCGCCTCACCTCGCCCCAGGCGATGAAGGAGCGGTTGGCCCAGGCGGGCTACGACCTGGTGATAGAGCAAGACCGCAACGTGGAAGCCATCGAGCGACGGCAGTATCAGCGCCTGAGACGCAAGGTGGCGGTGGCGTGGCTGCTCTCGCTGCTCTGCATGGCCATAGGCATGGGGTGGATAGAGACGGGCAGCGCCGATGCAGCCAACCAGCTATCCATGCTGATAGCTCTGGCGGCTATGGTGTGGTGCGGACGCGACATCTATCGCTCGGCATGGCGACAGACGCTGCATGCCACAGCCAACATGGACACCCTCGTGGCGATGAGCACGATTATCAGCTTCGGCTTCAGTTTCTTCAACACTTTCTGGGGCGACGTGTGGACTGCCTCGGGCATGGAGTGGCACACCTACTATGATGCCACCGTCATGATACTCACCTTCGTGCTCACGGGCCGCATGCTCGAGGAGCGCGCCAAGCACAGCACAGCCTCAGCCATACGCTCGCTCATGGGCCTGGCTCCCAAGACAGCGCGCGTGGTGAGCGGCGACGCTCTCGTCGAGATGCCTCTCGCGGCTGTGCAACCCGGCGACTGCGTCGAGGTGAGAGCCGGAGAGAAAGTGGCTGTCGACGGCGTGGTCACCGCTTGGGGCGACACCACTGCGACGATAGACGAGAGCATGATAAGCGGTGAGCCCCAGGCCGTAGCCAAGCATGCCGG
>UMBZ01013630.1_pt1 | contig 13126 bp, 10 predicted proteins | sample 1964091 | NCBI WGS metagenome assembly UMBZ01 (sample SAMEA4835954, study PRJEB28245) | human gut metagenome | biome: gut microbiome; material: fecal sample | place: Denmark | collected 2008
TGAGCAGCAGATTGCTACCCTCGCCGATAATCAGCAGTGGATAGTCGGTGGCGGAGAGTTGGCGGCAGATGGTCTGGGCCTCATCTACGCTGGCATATTCGAGGTAGCGACGACAGCGCGCATCGATACCAAAGGTATTGTGCGCCAAGAGTGAATGGTCTCTGATATCCTTCATCGGTATAGGGGGTATAAGAAGATTAATAACTGAAACTTGACAGACGCCAACGGCCCTGACGGCGGTTGAAGGTCATCTCCATCTCAAGCCCATTGGAAATGCCACGCACGACAAATATCTTGTGTCTGCTCTCGGTGTAATGCTGGCCGTAGAGAATGTTATAGATAGTGCCGTGGGGGAAGAATGCAGGCTTGAAGGCGTCCCACTGCTCGGGGAGCATGGTGCCGGTAATGGTGGCAAAGTCGTCATCGGGGTCGGGGGCGGTAAAGGTAACCTCGTCTTCAAGGCTGCGGGCCTGGAAGAGGGAGTCTGTGGCAAAATGGTTGTAGAAGGCCAGGAAGCTGGCGTTGTATCCGCGGCGCGCCGAGTGGTGGACTATCTTCGTAAGTTTCCACAGGCCGTTGATGCGGTCAAAGACATACTGCTTGACCTGCTCGTCGGCGAGATGAATCTTCTCGACCACAGCATGGTGGATGGTGGTATCCTTGACCAGGTTCATCTGGCTGCGCGAATCGAAAATCAGGGTGTAATACTCCTGGTGCATAAAGAAATGGTCGACCTTCCACTGGCGCGCAGGGATATTGTGGAGAAATTCTTCCTCGGCATACACGGGCAGGGGGAAGACAATACGCTGGCGCTGGAGCCTCTTGTTTCCGGCAAAGTTGAAGAAGAAATCGTCGAAGAGTTCGTCGGCGGCCTTGGGCATAGGCTGCTCCTCAATCATGGTCACCAACGTGTCTTGGGGCACAGTGTCTATGGTATCAGACACAGCCACACTGTCAACAGCTTCAGGCTTCTTGTCTGTACATGCCGTAGTGGAAAAAGCGATTGCCAGAACGACAATCACCAACATCATCAGTAAGGAACACTTTCTCATGTTCAAAATCTCTTTTATAATAATCGTAAAACCATACGGGACAATAAGTACACTATCTCTGGTCCCGGGCTCTCAAATCGCTGCAAAAGTACAACTTTATTTCGATATATTTTTTATTTTCCACCAAAAATATTACCTTTGCAACGAATTTATAATATATTAATGTAATTATGATAACCGACAAGATAGAAGAACTGCTGAAGGAGGTGGAAAACCTGAGCGCAAAGAGCGCCGAGGAGGTTGAGCAGCTAAGGTTGAAATACCTGAGCAAGAAAGGCGCCATCACCGCCCTTATGGCAGAATTCAGAGATGTCCCCGCCGACCAGAAAAAGACAGTGGGTATGAAAATCAACGAACTGAAGCAGACCGTACAAGGCAAGATAAACGAACTGAAAGAGCAGATTGAGAATACCGAGGACAGCTGTTGTCATGTAGACCTCACCTGTACTCCCTACCCCATCGCCCTTGGCGCGCGCCACCCGCTGACTATCGTCAAGAACGAAATCATCGACATCTTCTCGCGTATGGGCTTCACCCTCGCCGACGGTCCCGAGATGGACGACGACAAGCACGTGTTTACCATGCTCAACTTTGCCGCCGACCACCCCGCCCGCGACATGCAGGACACTTTCTTTCTGGAGCAGCATCCTGACGACGTGACCAAGAACATCCTGCTGCGTAGCCACACCTCTGGCGACCAGTCGCACTATATGGAGTGTCACGAACCTCCAATCCGCATCATCTGCCCCGGTAGAGTGTACCGAAACGAGGCTATCTCTGCCCGCGCCCACTGCTTCTTCCATCAGGTCGAAGGCCTGTATGTCGACAAGAATGTCAGCTTCACCGACCTCAAGCAGGTGTTGCTCACCTTCGCCCGCGAAATGTTCGGCGCCGATACCAAGATTCGTCTCCGTCCCAGCTACTTCCCCTTCACTGAGCCCAGTGCAGAGATGGACATCAGTTGTCACATCTGCGGCGGCAAGGGATGCAGCTTCTGCAAGCACACTGGATGGGTCGAGATTTTGGGATGTGGCATGGTCGACCCCAATGTCCTCGAGGCGTGCGGCATAGACAGCAAGGTCTACACCGGCTACGCATTCGGTATGGGTGTAGAGCGTATCACCAACCTCAAATACCGTGTGAGCGACCTGCGCATGTTCTCCGAAAACGACACCCGTTTCCTCGAAGAGTTCACATCGGCACACTCATAACGCCGAGAGAAACAATAGATTCAACAAACCGCCAGACTGAAGAGCAGCAATACTCCCCAGTTTGGCGGTTTTGATTTTGGGCTCCTTAGCAGCGATCCCAACCTACACCTGCGAAGCCATGACAAAGAGATAGTCGGACAGGCGGTTGATGTAGATTATCACCGTGGGCGACAGAGGTATGACGGCATTGACGGCACATAGCCTGCGCTCCACTGTGCGCACCTTCGCGCGAACCAACTGCATCAAGGCTTCTATGGGCGAATGTCCCGGAAGCACAAAACGGAAACAACCCTCTGTGGGAGTCTCGTTCATGTAGCGCTCCATATCGTCGATGTCGGCCTGGAGGATGTCGACCTGCGTAGCACCCGAACTCGCCACATGCTTCATCACTGCCATCAGCATCATCTGGATATGCTCTATCTTGATACGCATACTCTCGGGCAACTCAGGCTGTGCCTTGAGCATTCCCAGCAGAGCCATGAGTTCGTCTATCTCGCCGTTGGCCTCGATGCGGCAGTCGGTCTTGTTCACACGCTGGTGGTCTAACAGGTCGGTCTGACCCTTGTCACCACGTCGGGTGGTTATCTTGTTCATAGTCTAAAGGTTTATCGTTTACGGATGATGACATATATGATTACCGGAGCACCGATGAGCGGTGTCACGGCATTGAGGGGCAACATGCCTGCCTCTCCGGGCACAAAGCAGAGCAGATGACAAGCCATGGTGACCACCGCCCCAGTGAGCATGGTTATGGGCAGCAGCCTACGCATATCGTCGGTAACCGTCAGGAGCCTCGCGATATGCGGCACAGCCAGTCCTATAAACGCGATAGGACCACAATAGGCAGTCACCACAGCCGTAAGCAGTCCGGTGAGCAGCAGGGCATAGTTGCGGGCACGCCGCGTGTTGAGCCCGAGATTACGGGCATAATTTTCGCCAAGCGAGAGGAGGTTGAGGGGCTTCACCATGAGCAGACTGAGCACGAGTGCCGTCAGCGTGATGGTGACATAGAGCGGCAGAAGCGACGGGGTGACGCCATCCAGACTGCCCATTCCCCACAACATGAACGAGCGTATGCCCTGTTCGGTGGCGCTGTAGTTGAGCAGAGTGACGACCGACGACGACAGATAGCCCACCATGATACCGATGACGAGCAACATCACGCCGTCGCGCACCAAGGTAGAGCTGAACAGGATAATCGCCATCACAGCCATGGCTCCGGCAAAGGCGGCAGCGAGTATCGCCACATTGCCCGTGACTCCGAGCGTACCCAGAGTCACACTGCCTCCAGCCAGAAGCATCACCAGCGCCACGCCCAGTCCGGCGCCGCCATTGATACCGAACACGTCGGGGCCAGCCAGTGGGTTGCGGAAGACGGTCTGCATCATCAGTCCGGCAGTGGCCAGACAGGCACCGCTCAGCATGGCAGTGACCATCTGGGGCAGGCGCGACTCGAGGATAATGAACCTCCAGCTCTCGCTCACACCTTCGTCCTCTCCGATAAGCACACGCCACACCGCCGAACAGGGTATGGAGACGCTGCCCGTCATCAGTCCGGCTATGAAGAGACACGCCACAGCCGCTGTCAGTACTATGTATAGGGTCTTAGTCAATGCGTTTATAGTATCTCAGCCCACCATCGCCCGCTCCAGGATGGACTATCTGTATATAGTCGCGCAGCAGGTAATCGGGACGGAAGGGAATTTCCTCAAAATAATTGACGCTGTCGGTATTGCAGCCATAGACCTCGCCGTGGCGGAAGGCGTCGAGGATTTTGTAACCCGCATACTCGCCCGCCAAATCACGCAGCGTGATGGGCTTGCCCGAATAGACAAACATCCAGGCATCGGCATGGGCGCCGCGCTCTACCACCTGCTCGGGAGCGAGCGTGAGCGAACCGCTGTGGGCATCGTCCATCCAGGGATAGCGTCCGTGGGCGTCGGCGATGAGCGTGCCCACAGTACTCCGGCCACCAGGACAATACCACACGCTGCCCGTCTTGCGCTCTATAAGTAGAGAACGGCCCTCGGGGAGTTTTATTGCCTCGCGACGCAAACTATTATACGTGCTGTCAACGACATGGAAGAGCGAGTCGGCCTGCTCTTCGCAACCGAAGAGGATGCCATAGAGCCTCATCCATTCAGCCCGAGCCAGCGGCGAAGGTTCCATATAGTCGGCGGCTTCGATGATGGTCACGCCGGTCTTCTCCAACCGTCCGTAGCCACCGCTATGCTCAAAGGGCGATACGATGATGGCGTCGGCGCCTATCTCTGCGATGCGCTCCACATCGGGGTTCATCGAGTTGCCACAGTCGACAGTCTTGCCAGCGGCCAGTCTCTTCCTCACTTCATCCACTCCGATATAGCGGCTGTCGCACACGCCGGCGATGGCCGCGGTCTTGCCCAACCATGCCAGCAACTGGCAGTGTGCCGTGGTGGTCACCACCGCCTTACCCAGCGGGCGGGATATGTCATAGCTACGCAGCACGCTTCCCTTGACCCACGGGTTGGCTATCTCCACATGGGTATGGTCGCTATAGCGTACCACGGTGAGCAGAGTGGCATAGTCAAACCTCACCGTGTCGCCCTTCTCGAGAGTCGCAACACGATTGTTGCCGCCTTGACACGACGTCAGGACGGCAACAATACCTATTATATATATTATAGAGCGCAAAGGGTTCATCGCGACAGTTTTAGTTGTCGAGTATGGTCTTCACACCTACATTGAAGAACACAGCACAAGGACCTACGCCAGTGTCATAACTGTACATATAGCTTCCGTTCTTGCTGTATCGCTTCACATAACCATTGCTGTAATAGTCGGCATAACCATTCTCACCCTGGTTGTAAGAGAGGACAAAGATTTCGCCTGTAGCGGGATCAACATCGATGCCGGCAGGAGAGAAGACGCCCTCAGAGAGGTTGAGCGGAGTGGTAGTGCCCTGATAGGGATTGCTGTTAAGGTCGCAGACACTATATTTGGCCACGGCGTAGGGATTGCTGATGATATACAGCTTGCCGTTGAGCATGCTGGCATAGTAGGCATCGGTCACCTTGGTAGCCTTGTTTCCGGCGAGATACTTTATGGCGCTTTCGCCCTTCTCTACTGAGTTGGGATACTCACCCTCATAGTACACCCAGTCGAGGATATACACGTTGCCGTTGTTGATGAATACCTTCTGGGGATTGTTGATGCCCTCTACATTGCGGGTCTCCACTTCGCCGGTACCAAGGTTGATGATAGAGATGTTGCCGTGACCCTTGGCATAGTCGGAGTTGGCCACGACGATGCTGCTGGCATAACCAGCCAGACCCTCGGGATAAGAGCCTACCTTGTACTTGGCTGTGAGCTTGAAATTGACAGTATCGACAGCAGCTACATAACCGCCATAGGTAGTGAAGAAGATGTGGCCGTTGCCAGCGATGATGTGGCGGGGCGACTTGCCTTCAGCTGCACCCAGCAGTTCGGTAGTCTTGATCTGCTTGATACGCTGCATGGTCTTCTTGTTGATTACCTCTACAGTATTCGAGCCATCGACTACTACATACATCTTGTCGCCATACACCAGTCCGTCATTGGGGGTAGAGCCGAGGCTCTGTCCACCGTTGTTGGCAGCAAACACCTTCTGCATCGCAACATTAGAGGCATAGTTGATGCCTGTCAGCGAACCGTCAATAGATGAGTACATATTGCCGGAGTTGACGATAAAGGCGCCGTCAGATACCACCTCGTAGTGAAAGGATGGGCCGTTGTCGTCGTTACATGATGTGAAGAACAGCGGAGCGCTTACGAGGAGCGCTACCATAGCTAAGAAACTTTTTTTCATTGTCATTGTTGTTTATAATTGTTGTTATAATTCCATTTTGACACTCATGCGCCAGTGGGTACGGGGCATGGGGTAATGCGCCACTATCTCATACTGATGGCCCAGGATGTTTTCGACATCGGCGCGCAACTGCAGGCGTGTCTTGCCGACCATCATATTGCGATAGGCGGTAAGTCCCACATCGGCATAGCCACCTATGTGCGTACCCTCATAGTGGTTGGGCGTAGCCCATCGGCCGCTGGCGGCCTGACCGTGCAGGGAGAGCGAGATCCAGGGGTTCTCCCATCCCACCGAGGCGCAGCCCTGATTGAGGGGCTGGTAGGGAACCTGCTTGCCATAATGGGGCGACGACGCATCGGTGCGGTTGGCCACACGCTGATAGGTGTACGATGCCGACAGGTCTATGCGGTGACCGGCAGAGGGAGTCCACTCTACCCTCGCTTCGCCATCGACGCCCATACCACGGGCTTTGGCCATATTGATGGTACGCCAGATAAACATATTGTAGGGCACCGCCACTATCTTGTCGCTGATGCGGTTGAGATAGGCATCGGCTGCCACCTGGGCGACGAGCTTGGAGCTCCAGGCGTGGCGCCATGTGAGTCCTATGTTGTACTGCCGCGTGTTTTCCGGCCTTACGTCGGGGCTGCCGTAATGGTGGAAATAGCACTCATTGAACGTGGGCACGCGGAAGATATCTTTCATCGACGCGCGCAGATAGAGTTCCTCGTCTTCCATCAGCCGATACGAGAGCGAGAGCGAAGGCGACCACCGCCGCATGTCGCTCTGGGCATCGCCGCGATGGGCTCCGTTGAGACAAAGTGTCCACAACACGCGAGCCAGAGCCGTAAAGCGTTGGCGCTGAAACTTCACCGCCGCCGTCTGCCATAGTGTATGGCGATAGGGTCTGCGGTCGGTGGCCAGACTGCTGCTCAGGTTGTTGTAGCAGTAGTCTGCCGCATAGTTTATCTCCACATCTCTGCAGGGAGCATAGAGCATGGATGCCGAGCCATAATACTCATGCTGCTGGTAGGTAGCATCATCACGGCGGTCGGGCAAGAGTGTATCGCGATACGCCGATGAAGCCCAGTTGGCCTTGGCTGTCAGCCGGAGCGACAGCCGCCGTGATGCCTGGTACAGCCAGCGTGTCTGGGCAAACCAGTTGCGGTCGTGCAACTGCTGTCCGCACACATTGGTGTAATATTGCACGATGCCGGGCAACTGGCGGTCGTTGTCATAGTAGTATATCTTGGCCCGGAGACTGCTGCGGTCGTTGGGCGTCCAGAGTCCGCTTACCTCGGCATGACCGCTGCACATGCGGCTGTTGGTGCGCCGCTCTATGGTGGTCACATTGCCGTTGCGCAGACGGAAGGGATAGTCGTTGTCGGCATAGACATAGTCGCCCACGGCACTGAGTGCTACGCTGCGCCCCATGCGTTGGGTGTAGCGCACAAAGGGGTTGGCATAGCCCCACGAACCCAGCCTCATCTGCGCCGTGAGATGGGGCTTGAGGTCGGCGGGCAGCCGCGTGAGACTCTGGATGGCAAGCACGGCAGGCGTGGTGGCTTGGCGCGCGGTGACAAAGATATCATCGCCATCGCCTATGGTGAGACTCAGGCTCTGCACATTGTCTATCGAGTAGCGCGACACGTCTATCTCGCCGCTCTGAATCTCGCTGAGCATCACTCCGTCATAGCTTACACCGGTATGCTGAGCTCCATATCCACGCACCGACACGGTCTTCATGCCGCCTGCACCGCCATAGTCGCGCAGCGTGACACCAGCCAGACGGTTCAGAGCATCGGCGACATCAGTGACACCAAGGCGCAGATAGTCGGCACTGCCAATGACGCGCACGGGAGCCGAGTTGTCTATGCGACGCTGCTGGCCGTCGACCACCACGTCGGGAAGCCGATGCACACGTGTCGTATCCTTCGGCTGGGCATACACCGAGGTGACTCCTGTCATCAGGAGCACCGTCAGGATTAAAGCCAAGTTGCGTTTCACTGTCATTGTCATTACTGTCGGCATGTCGCCTGTCCTCGCAGACCATACACCTTATTATATATATAGCAACGGCAGGTATTCTGACTCACACCTCTGTCATCGCAGTGATGACCACTGGCAAACCGTCTTCCCGAAAAAATGTCAGTGACGTGATGGTTTGCCCGCCTCGCCTGTCGAGGCCGCAGGTGTTCACAGCAGCGGGACTGTTCGGGAGTTCCACCCGATTCCCTTTTTAATCAATCTATGAACCAATTGCTTGTGCAAAGTTACTGCAAGTCATAGACAATACAAAGGAAAACCGTAGTTTTTTTTCATTTTCCATTGTCCACGCCCCGACAGCCTCTGCCCAAGCCATTGTTGTCCAGCCTTTCACGGCATACGCCGCCAGTGCGTCAATTGCCGTCACCGTCCGCATGGTCACAGTCGCAGAGACGCATATTGGCCATATTCTCCACATAGGGAACGGCTTTATTGATGTCTATCATTATCGCCTCGAGTTCTATATGGATTTCCACAACGCTGATGAAGAACAGCTGCAGGTAAGCATCGCCGGTCAGCGCCTCGCAGCATGCCAGGAAGTCTTCGTCAGATAGGGTTAGGCTAAAGCCTTGGTCTGTATAGGGCAGCAGGGTGAGCATTGCCTTAGAACAAAAGCGCAGGAGCCAATACCAAACAACAGGCAACGAATCAGCCATTCATTACACCCTGTCACAAATGGTTGCGCCGCCCACTATTATCCACAGCAGTTTCGGGTTAGTTGTCGCTTTGGTCTAAGAATTGCTTAAGGAGCCTTTCAAAGTCATCGTCATCCGTTGCATCGACATCTGTCTTATCCGCAGAAGACTTCTTCTGCGTACCAGTAGATTGCTCGTCCTGGTCTAAGAACTGCTTAAGGAGCCTTTCAAAGTCATCGTCATCCGTTGCACCGACATCTTTCTTATCCGCAGAAGTCAGTAACGTACCTTTGAGTTGTACATCCTGGTCTATAGCGTCATAGACATCCTGCATAATAATATTGAAATCACAGCGCACCTCGAGTACGCTTATCAAGAAGAGCTGCAGGTCTCTGTTGTTCACGATCTTCTCCCAGCGCTTTATGAACTCTGCTTCTTTAAGCGTTAAGCTGAGCACTTGGCTCAGATGGGGAAGTTGTGTGAGGAAAACCTTGCACGCCACAGAGCGTATGGTTGTCATGGCCATAAGCACCCTATCCAGCACCGACTCTTCGGGAGCGATGTTTTCGGTGTCAGCATCCACAGCATCGCCACATCCCAAGGCCTTGGCTATCGCTTGTGGGGAAGCAGGCGTTCCGATTTTGCCAAATTGCGAAGACTTAATGAAGCTGTTATATCCTGAACAAAGGTTGGCATAAGCTGTGGCCAGTAAATGCATATTGGTACCACTCTTGGTAACCCTTTCAAACAGCATCGACATCACCTTTCCAGTTACAGGGAAGAAATCGGCCCATAATAGCGGCATATAATACTGTCTGACACGCTGGATTTCCTTCTGGGAGAGGCTATCATACGGACGGCCTTCGATGGCGATTATCTCGTCGGGAGATATCATAGCACGCCAGAAGGAATCAAGACTTCTAAGGTGTCCAAAGGTTAACTTACCCTTTATCTCTTCAAACAATCTGATGGCCTGCTGCCTGTCGGCATCGACACCTATGCCTCTAATATAATAGTCTATGAGTTTCAGGTCTCCATACTCCAATATTCCTGCCTCTTTAGCTTTGCAAGCCAAGGCATAGGCATCCTGCGGAGCATCGGTCTCGAGCAGTTCGAGAGCCATTGACAGATAGTATTTGCGCAGATGCTTACCGGCCAGCAATGTCCACGCCTTGAGCTCCTCAACACTAAAGTATTCGCTATAACTGTCATTTTCCATCAAGGGTAAAACACAGTCGAGCGCACTCTCTGCCTGTTCATTGTCGCCATGGTCTCTCACCCAGGCATACTCCGCCAGAGCCTTAATGACATTAGGCTGGAAACAACGGATACCACTTAAATAGTTCTGAGCCAGCTCCAGTTTACTATCCACATCGTTGAGTTCGGCAGCCTTTTGGAGATATTTAGCATAGAGGCTTTCGTCAGCTTCATGCTCAAATCCGGCAGTCCTGCCACCATAGAGGTTGACTAGTATCTTACAAGCATCCAGGTCATTGCCATCGACAAGCGTCTTAAGACCTGCTGTCACCTCGTCGAGGCACACGCCTTCAACACCTTGATGGGTAAAGAAGATATTTGCCATACTGATATATGACACAGAACTACCGTTTGCCTCGTAACTGGCCTTATAAAGACTCCATACCTGCAACGTGCGCGATGCTGAGACCAACCCGGGCTGATTGAGTCTGCGGGCTATATCAGCAGTGATGCGCACCTTGTTATCAGCATCATCATCTATGAAATCTGCCAATGCATGCGCTGAAAACATATCGCCCTTGAGTATGCCGTTCTGTGCCCATTTCACGGCTTCATCACAACGACCGATGTCCCAATAGACTTCTGCAAGGGTTCCATAAGCCGAAACTTCATCATTGGCAATTGCCGAGTTCAGGCAACTGATTCCATTCTCCAGGTCATTCAGTACGAGATAGAGTAAACCCATAGCACTATAGCCCTTATAATTGCCCATACACTCCAGCTGGTCACAAAGGTTCTGGCAGAGGCGTATCTTCTCATCGTCAGAGAGGGAAGGGTCGTAGGTGTAACAGTACATAAGTTTCAGGAAACTGCGCCTGTCACCAAGTTCAACGCCACGTTTGTAATACTCCAGGACTTTCTTTTGACCGTCAGCATCTTTGTCATTGACCTCGAAGTACTGTCCCAAATATGAGCATGCCTCTGCCACGCCTGCCGCCAATGCCTTCTTGTACCACATCAGCTGGAGCGACAGATTTACGCGCGTTCCAAAGCCAAAGCCATAGCATATACCCATGCGCAGCATGGCATAAGGGTCGGTGGGAGCCTTGCGCAGGCAGGCAAATGACTTGGCATAGTCTTTCGGGACCACGCAGTCGGCATCACCCGAATAGTAGAAACAGTGCTGGGCAAAATAGCCACAGGGCAGTTGGGCGTCGACAAGCTGCTGGATAATCTGGAGATGGGACTCGTCAAACTGGCTGATGCCTCGCCCAGAGGCTGAAGAGCAGTCATACATCATCCGGGAAATAAGGTGTTGCGCCTTGGCGTTGCCCTCCAGCGCGCTGTCGGCAAGCAAGCCTAAGGCGTCGGCATAGAGATGCTCGTCATAGAGCGCCTTGCCCTCTTCGTAGGACAACGCGCCGGCCTCTTCTTGCGGCGCGGGGCTCCAAGCGCCGCCGCCAGACATCGGCTCTGGCTTCGCCACCGCCACCTCTTTGCCCAAGATTGAAGCTACGGCAGTCACCAGGTCGCCAAACTTGGTCTTGTAGTCGGGGAAGGCGTCTATCCAGTGCTTCTGGTTGAGCATCACTCTCACCTGGCCGCGCAGCGGGGTTTCGTCGAGGCGGAAGGGGATGATGGGCTTCTGCTCCTCAAAAGCCACATTGAGCTCGCCGGACACCCAGCGCGAACGGGCAGCGGTGTCGGAAAAGAGCACCACCACTGCACGGCTGTACTTGATGGCGTCTTCGATGACGTCGCCATACTCAGCGCCACCGGTGAGATTGCGGGGCGCCATCCAGCACTTGATGTCATGTTGTTCGAGCAGATGGCAGACGGCTTGGGCTGCGTCAGACTGAGCCGACGAATAGCTGATGAATATATCGTGGGTCATAGCGGTAAAAATTATGGTTTATAGTTATGCTTCTACAAAAGTAAAACTTTTTCAGTAGAAACTGGCTTGAACGGAGAGAAATATTACAACGCGGGTGAAAATAATCGGAATGACGGCAACCGCTGTCACAGCAAGAGGGGTGGCAATGACGGTGGCTGCCAGTCTTTTTTTCAGCAAATCACTTGGTGCATACGCGCATAATCACTACCTTTGCATAGACAATAGACAACGGCAAGAATGATGAAAAGTAGAATTGCGATAATCGGCATAGCCCTGGCAACGATGGCCATCATAGCCTGCTCGGGCAACAGTGACAACGGCACCAAGGGAGCCAAGTTGGGCGCCTCTACCGACGAGCTCAAACTCAGCGGTGACAAGACCGTATATGGTCTGGCGTGCGACGGATGCACCGACTCGGTGGTGCTGCTTCTGCCCAACGACGGCAGCGACCCCATACGTTTCAACGTAATCGAGGCCACACGCCGCGGCAAGATTATGGGACAGCTCAAGGTGGGCGACTGGATAGGCGTGGTGACCAACAAGGACGACTCTACCGTGGCAGACATGGTGATAGACCTGGACCAGCTCAAGGGAATATGGTGCTATATCGTCATGCCCAAGCTGAAGGACTATGAGCAGATGAGCCCTCGCCTGCAGAAGCGTATCATGAGAGATATGCCCGATTCCATCAAGAAGACTTACCTTATACCACGTGAATACGGGTTCTGGATGAAGCGCCAGTGGTCGTGCATGAGCGTGGGATATGTGCGCGAACAGACTTCGCTCGAAGAGGAGAGCCCCGTGGTCTATCCGCCATTGGGTTACTTCACCGCATGGCACATCTGGAACGGCTATCTGGTCATCACCGCCGGCACGCCGAAGATGGGCAAGGACAACAAACTGGAGGTGACAGACCTGGTCAACGACACCTGCACCATAGACTACTTCAAGGGCGACTCGCTGGTGCTGACCAGCAATGGCGTGACACGCAGCTACTATCGCAAGAACAACATTGAGGACCTCAACAAGAAGGCCAAGGCGATAGCCAGCATGCAGGCCAAGAAGGCGCTGAAGGAGGCAACCACAGCACAATAGACTGGACACAGGGAGGCCATCTCCCCTACCCCCGCAGCCTCATCGCTATCAGAGCACTACCCACCGGGTGGTGCTCTGATTGTTTATGGCGCGGCAGAGACCGTCACGACGCGTAAGGAGCACGCAGACTGCGGCGTAGAGGGCGCGGTTGCCGGCTCGTAACGGAAGGT
>UMBZ01016226.1_pt1 | contig 12986 bp, 14 predicted proteins | sample 1964091 | NCBI WGS metagenome assembly UMBZ01 (sample SAMEA4835954, study PRJEB28245) | human gut metagenome | biome: gut microbiome; material: fecal sample | place: Denmark | collected 2008
TCTGCAGCCTCAGGGACGGGGCGCTCAGCACCCGAAGCAGGATCGCGGAGGACGAGGCGAGGCTCACGGCGCTCCTCTCGGGCCCATGGCAGGCCGCCTGGCCGCGCATTGCATCCTGATCCGATTTTCTACAAGCCTTCAAGGGTACTCCATTCCCTCGAGGGCTTTTCTTTGACGACGCTCAGCTTATTGATGTAGATCAAATATTGATAAGCGATGATGAGGCGTGCAGCGTGCAAAGCGGCAAATCCCTTAAAGATCAGGGCAAGTCTAGGACAACCGTCGTGTGGAATTCCGGAGAGAACGAGACGTCGCAATCCCTTAAAGATCAGGGCAAGTCTAGGACTTTCTGGGCGGGCATGCTCGCTCAGTACGGGGTTACGTCGCAATCCCTTAAAGATCAGGGCAAGTCTAGGACACCTGCACGGGCGTGACGTTGTTCACGTCAACCTGGTCGCAATCCCTTAAAGATCAGGGCAAGTCTAGGACGACGAAAAGGCTTGGCTCGAAGAAATGGCTGAAGTCGCAATCCCTTAAAGATCAGGGCAAGTCTAGGACAACGGAAGAAGATGATCTTAAGTATGAAGACCTGCGTCGCAATCCCTTAAAGATCAGGGCAAGTCTAGGACCGATGTTTTACGGTGCGTCCGTAGACACGGCTAGGTCGCAATCCCTTAAAGATCAGGGCAAGTCTAGGACGAGCGTCTGGCCGGACTTGGAGGCGTCGACGTCGCAATCCCTTAAAGATCAGGGCAAGTCTAGGACTCTAAGATTATCGCCCACGTCGAAGCCCGTATGGACGAGTCGCAATCCCTTAAAGATCAGGGCAAGTCTAGGACTAAGTCAGTCCTTGTGGCCACTACGGCCAACGTCGCAATCCCTTAAAGATCAGGGCAAGTCTAGGACTGAAAATGGTACGTCATTCTACACGATCCCGAGTCGCAATCCCTTAAAGATCAGGGCAAGTCTAGGACTCTGGACAGCTTGGCATTCGCACGTAGACAGTCGTTTTCATTGCGCAAACATTAGGCATAAAAGAGAGGAAAAAGTTGCCGGACCGAAGTTGATCCATATCAAATCACTCCTTGCCTTCTAGCCTGTACCTTCCTAATCCGAAAGATGAATTTTTACCGACATGGGTCAACAATCCCAATGTCAGCATGATACGCCACGTCGGCGAAAGATGACATAGTTCAATGCTACCCACGACTCCCCCAAAACTCATCTGTCGTTGCTGCCGGCTGGAATAGCGTGTCCAATCGCGCCAAGCCAGATGCTTCTTCAACTCAACCTTCTCGCCTTCTTCGATCAAACGATTGAAATTCAGGGAACAAGGGATGCCGCATTGATACGCAGAAAGCAATGATGCACGTCGAGTCAGCGTCATTAGAAGGGCACGGGCTGTGATCAGATCAGGGCCGAGTGGTCGACCATTATTCTGGAGACGCATTGGCGTCTCCAATGTCATTGTTACCATATCATCAAACGGGACCGCCAAAATCGATTCCTGTTCATGTCGAGTCACGCGCTCCATGGCCGGAGTAAAGATGATCTCAGAACGTTCGCTTCCATTCGACTTGGCAACAGACAGCAACTTTGCTTTGCCGTGACCAACATCATAGGAAAAGGCGCGCTGCATGGCATAAATGATCAAAGCAAGCTGCGCTCTTGCCCGCCCCCACAGAACCAGACTGAACCGGAAGTGTTCGCCAACTTCGTATTCATGCTTGCCCCATTCAGGCGGTTCGATGACGTACGGATTCGGAATGTGCGAAAACTTCTGAATCCCGCCTTCCATTGGAGGCGGAGCTTCAAAAATGGCCGTATAAGGGCAAGTGCGATAGAGAGGGCAGGATTTGCAATCACTCTGCCGTGTCATGCAGGCCGTTTTTCGCAGTGCGCGTCCGAAGGCGCCACGAATCATGGACCCCGCATATTCCGGTGACCTAATGGAAGTTGTCACTCCAAAGACGAACTCGTAACGAACGGCAGGCACCTTGATGGCGGTAACGCCGTCCGGACGATTCAGCGCTTCTTCATAAGAAAGGATCACGCTTCACCTCGCAAAGCACGAAGCTGAGCCTTGAACAGTTTTTCAGCCTTCCCCTGATACATGTTTTTCTTCTTCATCAAAGGCTGAATGCGCTGAGCCAGTGCAAGCTTGTCTTCAGCATTGGACCAGTCCTGAGCTTTTTCCAACAAAGCCTTCACTTCGTTGAAGAGCGTAGTGCCGGGATTCACATTGCCGTTCCAGCTTTCGAGTGCATCACAAACTGTTGTGATTTCACGCGCTTCCTCACTCATGGCGGCAAGTGCTTCAGCCTCTCGAGCTTCTTCCTGAGCCTCCATCTCCTGCTTGAGACGCCGGGCTTCATCTTCCTGACGCTTGATTTCACGCATTTGAGTGCGTTCCTCTTTTTGCATCAGAATACGATCCCATTCATCGGAAATTGAACCGCCGATTAAGGCTCGGATGAAGTCCGGCCTTATGTTTTCACACCAATCGTCGAGCGCACTAAATTCGTCGTCGGGATTCAACTCAATAATCGCCCATCCATAGGGCAGCCCGTTCCACACAGGTTCGGCTTCATCCGTAAGGCAAAGCGTTAAGGTTTCGGGGAGCACTTCCGGGGGATTGATTCTGGAGTTTTTGTGGCGGATCAGGATGCGCGGCAGATTCTCACCATGCAGGGTTTTACTTTGAGCGCCGGCGTTTTTACCCAGACGCACCAAGGCAGCACGTCCGGAGTCAAATCGAGGTGCCATTGCTTTGAAGAGCCTGGCTACGCTGTCGTACCATGCCGGAGCCAACGCCTTGTAGATGCCGGCCTCCTCCAGCCACCGAGCTGTGCTGTAACGATGAAGGTCGTGCATGATGTCCGCAGGGTCATCGTAGACATGCGATAACCGGAGGCGGTTTTGCCCGGCAGCGAGGGTCATTTCTCCCGTCAGGACACGGAACTGTGCCGGCATGATGCCTTCAAAAGCCAAAGGAAATCCGTCGGGCTTCAGATCGTTCTTGAAAAAACGGCGCGAAGTGAATACGCGTGTCAGAACATTCTCCCCACGACAGTCGCCGATGCGCAGGAAACGCATCGGGGAATTTTCAAAATCTCCTCCAAGCACACCCTGAACATCAGAGCGCGAATCCAGACGACGACCGCAGTTCAAGCGCTCTTCGAGCGCAGTGACGACGGTTCCCTTGAGGCTGGATCCGGGCACATAAGGTTCTGTCTGGGACTGGCCGACTTCGTAGGCAGTACGTTCAATCACAAATTCAGTGGCTTTTTGCTGCCCCTTGGGGGCAAGCATCTTCCGATAGAACTGCAGGCCCTTAGCCCCTACGGGGACGATGCGACGCGCCCAGGGACGAAAAACGTCGACATGCTGCGAATAAAAGAGTGTGACCTTCTTGTAATCCGTGGCGATCGGACGCAATGCCTGAAGATCCGATTCGGCCAGATATGCCTCTCCGGGATTGAAGACGTACAGGAAGCCTCGGGTGTCATCAATGACGTAGTTGGTCGGCACATAGTCCTCACCGCAGCCGATATGGATGGGAGAGAGCGGCGTAATGGCCAATCGATACGACGTCAGAAATGTCGATTTCATAATTTCTCCTTCGAGGGCGTTTCGTCAGAAGCACGCAGTCAGGGCTAGAACGGGAGAGTAGCCCTGATGCACAGCCTCGGGCTGCGACGGGGAGATGCCTGCAATGCCTTGCCCTGCAAAGGGGCGGTCATGCTTCGTTTCGTAAGTAAGTACGGCTCCGGCAGACGCCGCCAGGACAGGACGCTTGAAGGGTTTCCCTGTCAACGCCATTCGATCGCCGTGACGGCCGAAATGCGTGCGAATTCGGTAGAAGGTTCGCTCGGCATCAATGCCGTGTTCACCGGCCAACACGCAGGAAGACAGTGCCAGTCGGGAACGGCTGGTCGGCTCAGGATCGCATGGCACATGCGTTTCTGCGATTGTGAACTTGCCCAATCCTATGCTCGCGTCTCGACCATAACCGGACAAGCCGACGTATTCAAGAGCCGCTCGAATTTCCTCACCCGAAGTGCGTGTTTCGTCAATCACTGCATAGATCTCAAGCGGAAGACCAGTGTTGTACCAGGTTTGGGTCTTGAGGTAGGGGGCAAACTGCCCCGTTCCCGTCGTCATCGTCATGCGATTGATCGTATTGTGCGCAACCGATGCTGTCGTTCGCAATCCGCCTTCCAACACTTCACGGTCGGTCAGCGCAAGCTGCTGCCAGCGATGCGGTGCTTCCCGCAATGCCGAAATCGGGAGCCAGGCCTTTTTCTTGAGGTACTTCATATCGGCGCTTGCCGGATCCTGCCAAAGATAGTTGGGCAGAGTCGGCAAAGGCACATGGCCGCTGGGGAAGGCGTCTGACAAAACCGCAAAAGGCCTGCCGTCAACATAACCTTCAAGCAGATCCGCCAGTCGTTCCTCCCCATAGAGACGAACGAAGGCCCAGCACATCTGCCCGAAGAGTATTTCGCCTAAAAGCGGCGTACCGAAGGCCGATGCCGGTTGCAACGTAAGACGTACGGTAGTCATGCCGCACCTCGCTTAAAGCTTGAAGGGATCGATCTGATCAAATTCCGCCTGGCAGTCCTTGCCGTCGATCGTCACGTTTTCAAACTTCACCTTGCCGTAGCCGCGACTGCCGGAGCCGCCAAGGCTGTCGAATTCAAGCAGACGAAGGCCGGCGAGCACGGTCTTGCGCATGTCTTCGCCGTCACAATCGAGCACTTTGAGCGAAAGGCGGAAATCGAACGCCGTACCCGCGACAACACGCTCGGTGTAGCGCGGATTAAGCGCCTTGCCGGAGATGCGGTCAATTGAATTTTCGCTTTTAGCCTCCGTCGGGAGCTGATTGCTTTCAGCAAGCATCTTCATCCAGCCATCCGACATTTCACAGTCCCAGAAGGAGAGGCGTGCGGGACCGATGCGGGCGGCTTGCTCGTTCGTCAGCTGATCGCTTCCGGCTACGCCGAAAAGCTTGAGAATCATCAGCACGCTTTCGCTTTCACCGGCATTGATGAAATCCGACCAACCCAAGGGGGCGGAACGAACGGCGCCGCTTCGCCATTCAAGCAGACTGCGAATTTTCCCCTTGATGCTGGACCCGGGAATATAGGGACGCTGCGTGAGCGGATTGCGCACCACGGCATTGTCGATTCCACCGATGTGCATTTCAGCATCACCACCGCCGATATGAAGGCCGGACGCGCAGCGCAATGTCGCCTTGATCGTCAGAATTTGATTGAGTTTCATACCTAGCTCCTTGCGCACTTATTTATTGGGATTGAAATACTTCATATAGCCGAGGAAGGCTTCGAAGAAGAATTTCGCGGTTCGCAGCGTTTCGGGCGTCTGAATCTGGCTGACAACGTTGTTGAACAAGTTGTAGAAGGTCTCGTCGACCAACCCGCGGCCCTTTGCATACGCCGCTTTGGCGCGCATCATCTGAATGAACGGAGAGACCTCCTTGAATTTGGCTTCTTTGGCTTCGGTCGATTGCGCAAAGTGCACTTTGTCGTGCCACATCACGAGCTCATCGTAGAATTTACGAAGCTGGGCAGGCTTGTTCTCCTTCAGACTGGTACACGCGCGCGCAGCTTCAAGCGCAGTATCGGAAAAGAGATTCGGATCGACAGGAGCGAGCGTGACTCGTCCCATGGTTCGAGGCGTGGTCATTGAATGCGGATTTGCCATAATGATTGATCCTTAATTCCTACGAACGGCATAAAAGGTGTTGGTAAGCGGAATGCGAAGCGCAGCCTTGTCTCTTTCAAAGTAACGCAGCAGCGTCTGCAAAAATTCGTCACGAGCGCGGGTGACATCGTTTCCGGCCACAGTCCTCTGGCGTTCAAACAATCGTGTCGTCGTGTAGTAGAGTCGGCTTCGCCATAGGGAGGCTTCGGGGCGCGTCGTGTCTCCTGCCATATCGATCAGTTCAAAGAGGCTGAAGAGATAGGAGGACGTCACGCCGTATCGATCTGCAGCTTCGGAGAGAAAATCCTCGATCTCTTCAAGACGATGAAGATCGGTCCACGACACCGTCTGACCGAACAGCGAGGCACTGCACTTGCCGGGACGGCTCTTTGCTTCGCTGAGTGCCTCCTCTGCCATGGCTGCAAGCGTGCGTGCGGGCACGCTTGGCTTTGTCATCACCATGCCGACGGAGAAGTGGACGTCCGGATTGCAGCAGGCAAAACGGACGAAGGCCGATTCGAGAGCCAGCGCAAGCTTCTGCGTTTCGTGCCAGGGACCAATCAGGAAGAAATCGTCGCCGCCTGCAAAGACGGTGTACATGTTCCTGAACTTTTGCGCACAGAGCGTCGGCAAATAAACGGAGAAGAAGGCGTTCATCTGCCGAGAAAGCGAAGCGGTCTTGGCGAATGTCATGATGCGTTCGCGTCCCACCGTTGCATCCGTAAGTCCCTTTCTGAAAATGAGCCCCAGGTTGTCGACGTCGCCCTTAAGCGTCATCAATCCCGTCGTGCCGAGCCCGCTTCGCGTGTCGGCATGAGCCAGGGTTTCAAAAGTCTTCGTCGCACCGACAACGAGATCATCGTCGTCCCCGAATCGGGCATCCGGATTGAGCAGGTCATCCTGACTGTAATGCGGCACATACCCGTTGATATTTCGGCGTGCACAACCGTGCCAGAGCACTTCATGAGGATCGGCCGGCAGGGAAAAATCCCAGCAGCGGCTGATCCCTTCGGGCTTCAGCCGCTGAAGCTGGTCCGAACTCGCAAATGCGACACGGTATCCGAAGATCGGCATTTCGCAAGTAGTAAAGCCGGAAGGTGCCTCATGGTCGAAAATGACAAGATGCGTCTTCGTAGTGAGGGCACGGCCGACCAGAATCTGGTCTCGAGAAAGCGCACAGGATTCGCCGTCCGCACGACCATCAGCAGGCATGCGTTGCTGCCACCGGCAGGCGCCGTACGGATAATCGGCGTCGAAGACCGCAGAGTCCATCTTCGTTACGGCAAAGCGCTGGTACTTCGCCTTTTCCAACGCCAGGTACAGACGGTCGGCAAGCGCCTGATAGTGCTTGCCAATGAAGTCGTTGCAGGTGGCGGGCGTCGCAGCCAACCCAATCCCGCAAGTTCCGAAGGTCGAGTCAAGGAACCATTCGTCGAAAGTCGTTTTAAGGACCTCGAGCTTCGTTTTGACGGACGTCGTGTTGGGAGCAACAATCAAGAATTTTCCGGCAGCATTGATGATCTGACTTGTCGAAGGAAGCTCCAGTGTTTGCAGAACCTTCAGCGCCGCCAGCTCGCATAGAAGCGATACGTAGAACGAACGGCCGCGAAGAAGCTTGGCGGACTTGCGGTTGGTATCGCTTCCTTCGCTGAAGATGAAGTTTTGAATGCCGAAGAAGTCTCCTTGAATCAGCAGAAGCTTGTCGTCATCCCAATCGAGCCGATTCTTGAGTGCGCGAACGGCATCGTCATCCGTTCGGCCTTCTTCCTCGTGCCATCGCCAAAGTGCAGCCGACAATGCGGCAACTGCCTTGGAATGATCATAGAGCGAAACGTCCGGCTTGACATTGAAGGCGGTGGCGGAAGGCACGGCCTGCGTAAACGTAAGCCAGGCCGTATCAAACGAGTCGAGCCACAGCGGCCAGCTCTCGCGGAATCCTGCGAGCATGGCTCGATCGGGAGAAGCAAGAGCAGAGGCAAAGTCCTGCCAGAGCGTGCGGTACTCACTTGAAGCTTGATCCACCGTCCTGTCTTCCAACTTATCGAGCGCCTCCGGGAAAAGAGCGGCAGCCGAAAGCGGACGCAGAGGGAATCCAAGTTTCAACGTGTCTGCCCGAATTGAACGGCTGCCTTGCAGCGAGACTTCTTCAAGCAGCGCACGCTGACGCGTCTGAATGTAATTCTTTGGTTCCACTCCGGCCGTCTCACCGTCATAGACCTCTCGCTCAAAGCCCGAGGCAACACGGTCGGCGGTCGCGACAATCCACTGAAGGAATGTTTGAGGCGCATGATGGGCTGAAGCAGCATTGATCAGCGAATCCGTCGCATCTCCCTCTGAAAAGGGGAATGCCTTCTCGCCGATCAAGGCCGGGGCGACCTTCTCGATAACAGGAAACGCAAGGGCAGTGTAGGCCGCATGCTGATGAGTCCACCAAATGCGATCGCCTGCTTGACGCCGCGGGCAATACATTTGTTGATGGAGCTTGATCGAGGCTTCGGACGCATCGATTCGCGCTCTTTGCGCAAATTTGCCGAGGTCATGGATCAACCCTGCAAAAGCCACACGGCATGTAGCATCAAGCAATGAACTCTTCATGGCAAGACCCTAAACAATGAGATCGATAATGTATGCACTTTACCACAGTACTTCACAACAAGCGTCTTCACAAACTTGTCATGCAGTTTTTCGACAACGAAATAGCATCAACCGAAAGGGAAAGCCCATATCTGGTGTCCAGACGCTTGACATGAGAATCAATAAGATAGGGTTTGGCCGCATCGCCCAACCGAATGCGAAGCCGCTTGTTGATCAACGCCCGCTTTTCTTGAAAATAAGGAAGGAAATCCTCGTCTCGCGACAGAGCGCTGCAGGCATGCTCATAGTCGGGCGTCTCACCTCCAGATACGCGGCGGTATATCCCAAGAAACTCCTCAGCAAAAACATCCTTTCCGGGACGACAGGGCGGCTTGCCATCTTTTGCCCGCAAGGAGAGCCAGAGATAGACGGCAAAAAGGAGAGGCGGTAACTTAATCGTCACTCCTCCGGCGACGACGGTTCGTCTGGACTCATCGAACATGAGTGCTGCGGGCATCGGCTGATGGTTCTGCGCTTCCCTGACGGCCGACATATAGCTTCCTCGGTTCGACGCAGGATCGTTTCCCATGCGAACGAATGGTATGTCGGCCAGCATGATCTCCGCGTCGCACGCGGCCAGCCGCACATTGCGAACGTTCAGATATTCCGGCGACTGTTGAGCAGGATAGAAGAAGTCGGGCAGGTTTTCATATGGTGGCGAAACCAGTACATGGTAGAGTCCGTCGAATGCTCGCCCATAAAGCGACAACGCATATCCGGCGTAAAACCCCATGCTTTTTCGCCCTCCCGCCATTGAGACGAGCAGACGAACATCATCGCGGGCACAGAAACTTCGCACGCATTCCGTGATGCAGTCCGCCGCCCAAGTATTGTCTTCCGGCGTTCGAATGTCGTCGAGTTTTCGACCGTCGGCAGTTCGAATCACATGCACATTCGCCGCATTGAAGGAGATGGTCTTGTTGGCACCCAGCGCACTGACAAAATCCTGCCAACGACCGCATGAGGGATCGAGAAGCGTCTCACGAATGCAGTCGGCACCGGAACTTGTTGTAACAACATGCACCTCATCCGGCACAATGTCTCGTTCAGTTTTGAGGGCATAGATCGTTTCCGTGATGACCTGAGGAGTCATGCCCGTCACGGCGAGCAAAATGCATCGCCTCGAGTTCATTTCTGCAGGCATCGCGTCAAATTGTCCTTCAAGCGCTTGAGCTGGTCACCCTGGATGAGAAGGATATGCGTCTTGTCTCCGGTTGCTCGAATGTTGGATTTGGCACTGATCGGCTTATAGCTCACCAGAATCAGCTTCGTCTTAATCCCCCCCAGTTTTTTGAGTGACTCAAGCTTGTAGATCACCTGATTGGCATCCTCACTCGCGCTCAAGTTCCCGGTCTTGCATTCGACGATGCAGAGCGAACCTTCATGGAAGAAAGCAACATCGATTTCATTCTTCGCGTCCCCGATGACCGTGATATTGCCTTCGGGCTTCATCTTCATGTCGCTCAGTGTATTGAAAACATAGCGCTCCAGCCAGCCTCCGGCAACGAAGAAGCGGTCTGCTTCGGAAGGAAACGTCATGATGTCGCCGCGAATGTTCAGGTGTCCCGTTTGTATAAAACGGTCGCAGAGTGCATCAAACGCTGCTCGGTTCTGAGGCGGAATGCGCCCCTTGAAGGAAACCTTGAGCGCCTTCTCCGTTTCCCGGTCAGTCGACAGCATGTTGAGAAGCGGCATGACGTCTCGAAAAGAGGGCGTATTGATCAGGCTTTCGATCAGCATTTTTTCCGGCATGCTGACGGACGGCATCCGACTGCTGTCCTCCACTTGGAATCCGTAGGCTTTCAGATAAGTTTCGACCTTTGTTTGCAAACGGACTTTCTGCATGCGGCGACTGCCATCGTTACTGTCAGGATCGATCAGACTGATCGAATTGTCAGATTCGTTGAGATAGAAGCAACGCGCACCTGCTGCCGAAGCCGCCAGAAGCGCACCGAGCATCATGATTTTTGTTCCGCCGGTCACATTGACGGCGATCTGATTGACGTCGCAGCACAACCCCTCAAGCTGACCCCAAACAGCATCACGAACACCCGCCAAATCCCAGGCGTCTGCAAGCGAAATGATGTTGATCCTGAGCCCCGGGAGAGATTTAAGCATGGCCGCCTGAAGATCACGGGCCTGAGCCTGCATTTCATGGCTCACAAACAAGACCACTGCATTCGGACGATAGTGCTCCACCGGGAGCAGATTGACGGCTGCCTGCTTCGAAACCAGGCAGAAATGAACACCAACTTCGTTCAAAGGATCCTGAACATCTTCATTAGTCATGGCGCACTCCTTCACGTGAATCTAACCCATGTCGATGATTACTCAGAATCACACCTCAATGGGGAGTCACAAATTTGTCATTTTTCACCGCCTTGGTGACCTATCTGATAATTATGGAGCAGAAGGTTGTGAAAAACAAATTTCGCTTATGTCTCAAGGAAGAAAACTCTATCTCGTGCTATACGACATAGTTGACGCCCCCAGGCAGTCACGCGTAAGAGGCTTCATATCCGCTTATGCCATCAGCCATCAGAAATCCTTTTACGAATGCTGGCTGACGGCTTCGGAACTTGCAGAACTGATCGGCCATGTCGGCAATGCATTGACTGATGCCGATCGATTCCATTGCTTTGAGCTTGATCCACGCATGCTGAACCGCCTGACAGGGACTGCTCGTCGAATCTCTACGGAACCTTTTCTTGTTGTTTGAATATCCATGTCTACGCTGTACATTGATCGCAAGGGACTCGGGTGCAAGTTGGAAAACGGTGCGCTTGTTTTCTATGAAAACGGAGAGCGATGCGGAACTGTTCCGACCGCTCCGCTTGAACGGATCGTTTTCAAAAGCGATGTCTCAATCAATACGGGAGCACTGGCCAAACTCGCCGCTCGCGGGATCGGCATGCTTTTCCTTTCCGGGCACGCAATCAAGCCGACTCTTTTTCTGCCGACGGAGCACAAGGACGCTGAAAGAAGGCGCAGTCAATATCAGCTGAGCGAGGATCCTGAATTCTGCCGCCTGTTTGCAGTGGACCTTTTGACGGAGAAACTTCAGGCACAAAAGCGGCATGTTGTCGATCTTTCAATGGAAAACCACGACGAGAAGGCGTTTTTGGAATCTTCCATAACGCGGCTGGACGAACTTTTAGGGCGTCTGAACGCTGAGCCTTCGCTCGATGCATTACGCGGGCTTGAAGGTCTGGCCGCAGCCGTGTATTTTGAAGCGCTTGGTCGCTGCGTCAGTCCGGAGCTTGGATTTACCCATCGAAACCGACGTCCGCCCAGGGATCCTGTCAATGCACTGCTGTCGCTGACCTACACCTTGCTTACATCAGAAGCAGGCGTGTCAGCCCATCAAGCAGGGCTCGATCCGTTTGTCGGATTCCTGCACAGTTTGGAATACGGACGTCCTTCGCTTGCCTGCGACTTGATGGAGCCCCTGCGTCCGGAAGCAGACCGGTTCGTACTTAGTTTATTTCAAACAAAAACCATAACATTATCGGACTTCACAAAAACAACAGAACGCTGCCTGCTCTCCAAGGATGGACGCATCAAGTTTTATCCTCAGTATGAAGCAGTTGCCGGTGAATGGCGGCGCTACCTGAACAAACGCAGCCTCAAGCACGCATCGACCTTTGTCACCCAACATCGTTCACACAAACAGTCGCAATAAAGTCATGGCCGTCATTTTTGTTTCACGACACGCCGGAGCAATTGAATGGATGAAGCGTCAGCCCGTTCATGTCGATCGCTGGGTCTCTCATCTTCAGGCCAGCGAAGTGAATGCAGGAGACACGGTCATCGGTGTGCTGCCCATGCACCTTGCCGCGGATATCTGCGCCAAGAACGCCCGATACCTTGCACTGGAGTTCAACATGCCGATGGCATTTCGGGGACAGGAACTGACGTGCGAAGAGCTCGACGGCATCCACTGCCGAATGTGTGAATACGTCGTGCACCGACGAACCTAAGATTTGAGGAGATCCCGTTCATGGGGCTCTATCTTGTAGCTTACGACATTCGCGATCGCAACCGATGGCACAAGGTTCACCACATGCTCATTGCCCAGGCGCTGCCGATCCAATACAGCGTTTTCCTTTTCAATGGTTCCCGGGATGCGTTCGAACGCTGCATGTCAGCCCTGACATCCATCATCGATCCTCGGGAAGATGATCTGAGGTTTTACGAACTGCCAAAACGCGGGCTGAAGTATCGTGCTGGAAAGCCTCAATTGCCAACAGGGATCTATTTTTCGGGAACACCGTCAGAGCTGTAACTTTACAACATGCCCAGTGTCTCAACTAGGCACGCTTCAGCCTCCAATTTCAGGCCGGAGCAGTCACACCAAGATACTGCACGGCAGTGTTCACGAGAACCGTTCTAATCCGTTTTCCCTAAAGCATTCCGCCCAAGCGCTCTGAAGTCGCTCAACAAAGTGCGAAATTCCCTCTTGCAGAGCGCATCAAGGAGACATCAAGAGCCTTCGTTCGAGTCACAATGACTGAAACGCCGGTGCCGCGCACCGGCCCCAGTCACAGACACCCGGAGAGCATCATGCCCCTGAACCGCCGCAATTTCCTCGGAGCCGCCGCCCTTGGCGCGGGCTCCCTCATGCT
>UMBZ01037923.1_pt1 | contig 12970 bp, 7 predicted proteins | sample 1964091 | NCBI WGS metagenome assembly UMBZ01 (sample SAMEA4835954, study PRJEB28245) | human gut metagenome | biome: gut microbiome; material: fecal sample | place: Denmark | collected 2008
AACAGGAAAGACTTTTACGCAATATTTACGCGACTACCAAAATGGAATATACGAATGAAAACGGACAGATTGGAAAGCTTACAGATTGGTCATTCCCATACCAAAGATGAGGATTTTAAAATTAAATGTGAAGTTATAAACGATAAAAATGTGGAAGTCTCATTTTCACATCGGCATTTCTTTTATGCCATATACTGGATACACGAAGGAAATGGAACGCATGTCATAGATTTTGAGGAATATGAAATGAAACCAGACAGAATATTCTACATCAAACCGGAACAAGTGCACTTCATGCATATTGAGGAAAGCCTAAAATATTCTGCATTACAGTTTACTGAGGATTTTATAATTCCTATAAATTGGGATATGGGAAGGGAAATCCCGGTATATAAAGATATTGACAAGAACGAAAAAAAATCGAATTGAAATCTTATTCAATCAAATTCAAAAGGAATCTATCAGCAATCTGCCCAATTCCGCGGCCATAATCCGGTCGGAAATAAATACATTATTGTTGGATTTGGAAAGAATGGCTATTTCAACGTCCAGCTCTTCTACCTTACCTGATTTAGTATGTATGTATAAGAAATTGGTTGACAAGAATTTCATTAAAGAACGTCAGGTTCAGTTCTATGCGGGTCAGCTTGGCATTTGTCCCAATTATCTAAATGTACTGACAAGAAAGTTTATAGGGAAGTCGTAAGCGTCTCCGCAGTTCTACCTATGAAATAAAAAATAAAAGGCTAGTGAGTTTTGGTTTACTCATTAGCCTTTTTCCACATGTCAGGAAGCAGTTCCCTGTATTTCTCTAATGGCGTATTAGGTTGCCAGTCCGCCGTTCTATTAATCACATCTGTAAGATACTCAAACATGTTGATCTTATGCATTCTGTATGTAAGAGCTATTGAGAACCGCGGAGACGCTTACTATAAAAGTACATCATATTAACAGAAGAAAGTCTGCAGACCAACAGAAAAACTATAAACTTAAGCTAAGAATATGTATACTTAGCCTAAGTATATATAAACTTAAGCTAAGTATACATATTCTTAGGCTGGAAATATAGATTTGAACAAGAAGAAACAGATTTCTCCACAAAAGATTCTAAAGTTTAGTTTGCAACCAGAGAGAGACCGTACAAAACAAAGCTTCCCGCATCGCGTCGGTTTGACATGATGCGGGAAGTCTTGTTTTTATATCGCTTGAAATATATTCAACGCGTTATTTGCGGGTAAATGTCAGAGTGCCTGCCTTTACCAAATCGTTGTGATTGATGCGGTAGCCACATTCCTTGCCACCCATCTTTACACTCTTAACGTAAGGCGAGTCTACCTCCGGATTTGTTGTCTCGATGACCAAACGGTCTTTTCCGTAATACTTCGGATCGAGCTTGATTGTTACCTTGTCGAATGTAGGCAATGTAAGCGTATACTCAGGAACGCCCGGACAATCTGGGTAGAAGCCCATCATGCTGAATATTGCCCACGATGACATTGTTCCGGTATCTTCATTGCCCGGTATGCCATCAGGCTTAGTAGTATAATACTTAGCCAACAGTTCTTTTATCAACTTCTGTGTACGCCATTCTTCTCCCTTGAAGTAGCTGAACAAATACGGATAAGCGATATCCGGCTCGTTAGCTGGATCGTAATACCCCTTGTCGAATATCATCTGCAGCTTATTTACAAACTTCTGCTTGCCACCCATCAGCTTGGCCAAGCCCATAACATCGTGGGGCACGTAGAAGGTATAGTTCCAAGAATTGCCTTCATGGAATCCGGGGCTCGGTTCAAAGTTCTCACCTTGTTTCGGGTCAAACGGAGAGTAGAACTTACCGTCGGGCAAAATAGGACGCAGCGTTCCGAACTCTTTGCAATAGTAATTCTTGTATCCCATAGAGCGGTTGTAGAACAGCTTGGCATCTTCTTTCTTACCCAGCGCCTTAGCCAAAGTAGAAAGCGAATAATCGGCAATGTAATACTCTAAGGCATGAGAAACCGAGTTATCGTATTGCTCGTGAAGAGCTACATAGCCTTTCTGTGTATACTCGTCGTTGTCGGGACGCATCAAGTTGTCTTTTCCAGGCATAGTGGCCGACTTATACATCGCTTCGTAAGCCAAGTTGATATCGAAGTCGCGGAAACCTTTCATCCATGTATCAACGATAACCGGAATACTAGGGTCGCCTTCCATAGTAAGCGTCTCGCGTCCGTACAATTCCCATTTAGGGAACCATCCGTGCTCTCTGTACATATCGAGCATAGTATGAATCATATCCATCTGACGCTCCGGATAAACCAAAGTCATGAGCTGATGGAAATTGCGGTAAGTATCCCACAATGAGAATACCGTATAGCGATTTCCTTTGGTAGTAAGCACCTTGTCGCCTTCCATCTGCGGATATTCTCCGTTTACGTCTTGCAACAAGTTAGGATGTACCATGGTGTGATACAAAGCTGTATAGAACACAGTCTTCTGATCTTTTGTTCCACCCTCTACCATTATACGACCGAGTTTTTCGTTCCACTCATTGCGTGCCTTATCCAATATTTCGGCAAAATGCTGTCCGTTCTGTTCTTTTTCAAGATTCAGGCGAGCGTTTTCTATGCTTACAAACGAAACACCCATAGCCACTTCTATCTGTTCTCCTTCTTCGGTATCGAAAGTAAACCATGCGCCTATGTCATCACCTGCAATGTCTCTGCCGTATTTAGTGTACAACTTATACTTGCCTTGATCTGGATCCCACTCGGCTTCTACTCCCGTCATGGGGCGTTGCTTCTTCCAATATCCTGTTGTCTTAGGAGCCTTGCTTACACGCATCACAAAGTAAATAGGGAATACAGCCTGAGGGTTATAACAGAATGTACCCAACAGTTTCATACCTTCCACTTCACGGTCGCTTACTCGACGCATATAAGAACCCGATTCGTTTGTCAAGCCTTCACCTAAATTAAGCAAGATGTTGCTTTCACCCTTAGGGAATGTAAAACGCGACAATCCACTGCGGAGCGTAGCCGTAGCCTCAGCTTTCACGTTATACTTATCGAGCGAAACAGAATAATATCCAGGTGTAGCCGTTTCGTTCTTATACTTACTTCCGTAGTTATGATAGTCAACATCCAACTTTCCGGTAGTAGGCATCAAGAGCAACGAGCCTAATTCAGGACATCCCACTCCACTAAGATTTACATGAGCAAATCCGGTGAAGTAACTATTTGTATAATCGTATGGAGTAGACCACCAGCGGGCATCCTTATCGTAACGATTATCCGCCGAGCCCATCACATTAAAAGGGACCACCGACATCATGCCGTAAGGCACAATGGCACCGGGGTTACATGTACCGAAATTGGTCGTTCCGATAAACGGATTTACATAATCGACCAAGTTCTGAGCTTGCACCGACAAAAACGCGAACAGCCCTGCTACATAAATAAATATCCTCTTCATATATCTATCAATAATAAATTGCTTTTAAACACAAGAGGCTGCTATCGACAATTCTCACCAGAACCATCAACGCAGCCTCTCGTTTGGGGAAATATATAAATATACCTATGAAAATGATTTTCCTATATTCTTATCAAACAATAGAAGTGCGTTTTACGAAATCTATTATTTCAGAAATATAGCCAAATGCCATACCTACTACCGTATCGGCAGCACCATAATATACCGCTACACGCTCTCCGTCATGAAGTGCGGCACATGGGAATACTACGTTAGGAACATCGCCCTGCAATTCGTAAGGAGCAGCCGGAGCCAAGATGTAATCGCGAGTACGATACAATACTTTTTCAGGATTATCCTTATCGAGGATAGCGGCACCCATTGAATAGCGGAAGCCGTTGCAAGTAGTGATAACACCGTGATAGAATATCAACCATCCAGCTTCGGTCAAGAAAGGTACTGAGCCGGCACCAATCTTAGTGCACTGCCATGCGCTTTCGGGGAACGGAGTAACTTTCATTACACAACGATGTTCTCCCCAGTATTTCATATCCGGGCTGTAGCTGATATAGATATCGCCAAACGGAGTATGACCGTTATCACTTGGGCGACTCAACATAGCGTACTTGCCGTTAATCTTCTTCGGAAACAATACACCGTTACGGTTGAAAGGTAAGAAGGCGTTTTCGCACTGGAAGAATTCCTTGAAATCGAAAGTATAGCCAATGCCGATTGTTGGTCCGTGGTAACCATTGCACCATGTAATCCAATAGCGGTCTTCAATCCATGTAACACGTGGGTCGTATTTATATTCCGATTCAATCATCTCTGTATTTCCAGCCTTGAACTGAATAGGCTCGTGATTGATTTCCCAGTTGATACCGTCTTTACTGAAGCCGGCGAAGATGTTCATCTGCACTGCTTTGTTATCGCAACGGAAAACACCTGCGTAGCCTCCTTCAAAAGGAACTACCGCACTGTTGAATATACTATTTGATGTAGGGATGTGGTAACGGTCTATCACCGGATTCTTTGAATAACGCCACATAACGTCTTTACATCCTTCCGGACGTTCTTCCCAAGGCATATTAATTTTCTCAGCCATAATCTTATTATTTTTTAGTTCATATATTTAATTTGGTTATTCTCTCTCGCCTTCTATCAACAATCCGTCTCCTTTATACTTGAACGGAACGAAATAGGTAATCAGAAATGCCGGGATAGTAGCTATCAGCACGAAGATGAAGAACGGTTCGTATCCGCCCGGCTTGTTAAAGAATTCGCCGAGGGTCTCGCAAACCCATCCGCTCAGCATACCCGGAATCATTACGCCAAGGTTCATGATACCCGAAGCAAAGGCGTAGTGTGCCATCTGGTGCTTGCCGGGGGCTACCTGCTGCATCATGAACAATGTAAGTCCCACAAAGCCGAAACCGTATCCGAAGTATTCGAATATAATACCGCTGCAAATCAGTATTCCGCTTTCGGGTTGGAAAGCTGCGAAAAGCGCGTATACCATAAAAGGTATATTGAATATGCAGCACAATGAGAACAGTGTTTTCTTCAATCCACGAGCGGAGATATAGTATCCCGCCAAAAGAGAACCCAGCACGAATGCCGCGGCTCCGTAAGTTCCGTAATATAATCCGATTTCTTTTTCACTCAATCCTAATCCGCCCATATCGCGTCCGGCCTTCAAGAAGAGAGGAACTATTTTCATCACAAAGCCTTCGGCAAAACGGTAGAGGATGATGAAGAATATATAATATACAATGTGACGCTTGCTGAAAAAGTCGAGCAAGACGTTTACCAACTCGGTAGCCGTTTCATGCACGGAGCGTTTCTTCTGAACTGCGGCACTACCCCCGGAAGGCAACATAAACATATGGTAAATACCGAGCACTACCATCACCACGCACATGGCGGCCAATATTATCATCCACGATTTTCTGTTAGCCGACAATACTGCAACACCGTCGGTTGCGCCCGCAGAATACATCTCGATGAGATATCCTGCCAGATAAACCAAACCACCGGTAGCTACAATCTTAGCGATGTTATAAAAAGCTCCTTGCCAACCAATGTACTTCGCTTGATCGGATGTTGATAACTCGCTCATGTATACACCGTCGCACGCAATATCGTGAGTAGCTCCACTAAAGGCGATGACTGCCAGCAGACCAATGGCTATACTAAAGAAATGAGGGAGTTGTAAAGAAAAGGCAACCAACCCGAAAGTGATACCTGTGATAAGCTGAGTAGCTATCACAAAGAATTTCTTGGTTTTAAATAACTCTAAGAAAGGACTCCATAAAGGTTTTAATGTCCACGGAAGTAAAATTAACGAAGTCCAGAATGTAATAAGCTTATCTTCTACACCCAGACCTTTAAACATTAGCACTGTCACCATATTGAGGAAGACAAAAGGAAGTCCCATTGCGAAATACGCAGTAGGAATCCATGTTATGGGGCTTCTTCTATGATGAGCATTCATTTTTTCATTTGGTCTCATAGCATTATTAATTGTTTAAGATAATACAAACAAGTATGGCCTTATACGTAACGTTTCAGTATTTTTTAGCATTCTTTATTATTTCTCCCCACTAAATGAATATGGAGCATCTTCCATGCCGATGCCTCTTTCCATGTTTGGTGTATCACTCATAACGCAGTCTACCACCCCTCCGTTCTGCAACAAAGAGTGGGTAACATAGTTCTTAGAGTATTCTGCCCCATTCACCTTCATGTCTTTAATATAAAGATTTGTGCAACTATTCTGCGGTGCCTTGATTTCAATGGCCTTTCCGTTTTCAAAATGCACAGTCGCCTTCTTAAATAAAGGTGCTCCAAGCACATATTGGTCGGTTCCAGGACAGACTGGATAGAATCCTAATGCCGAAAACACATACCATGCCGAAGTCTGACCGTTATCTTCATCACCGCAATATCCATCGGGAGTAGGAGTATATAAGCGGTCCATAACCTGACGTAGCCAGTATTGAGCCTTCCATGGTTGCTTAGCGTAATTATACAAATAAATCATGTGCTGTATGGGCTGGTTACCATGAGCATAGTTGCCCATATTCATCACGGTCATTTCACGAATTTCGTGAATGACTTGTCCGTAATAGCTGTCATCGAATACAGGAGGTACTGAGAATACAGAATCGAGCATACTTACAAACACATCGTCGCCTCCCATCAGGTTAATCAATCCCTGCGGGTCATGAAATACCGACCAAGTGTAATGCCAACTGTTGCCTTCGGTAAACGCATCGCCCCACTTCAACGGAGAGAAAGGTGCCATGAACTTACCGTCCTTGTTCTTACCACGCATCAGCAAGGTCTCTTTGTCGAACAGATTCTTATAATTCATTGCACGATGGGCAAACATATTGATTTCCTTCTTATGGCGTTTCAACTCTTTCGCCAATTTATAGATGCACCAATCATTGTAAGCGTATTCTAATGTGCGTGCGGCGTTCTCGTTTATCTTCACATCGTACGGCACATAACCCAAGCGGTTGTAGTATTCATAACCCAAACGTCCTGTAGACGATATTTCGGGATGTACGTTTTCTGTAGCGTGAAGCAAGCCTTCGTAAAGAGTTGCTACATCGTCTACTCTTACACCTTTCATATAAGCGTCTACCAAAACCGAAGCGGAGTTATTGCCTACCATACATCCGCGATGTCCGGGACTTGCCCATTCGGGGAAGAAGCCGCTTTCTTTATAAGTGTTTATCAGTCCTTCTTGTATTTCCTTATTAACCGACGGATAGATTAGATTCAGCAGAGGGAACAAGCAGCGGAAGGTATCCCAAAATCCGGTATCGGTATACATATAGCCCGGAAGTACTTTTCCGTTAAAAGGGCTGTAATGTACTATTGCTCCGCTTGCGTCTACCTCATATAATTTGCGAGGGAACAGCAATGAACGGTACAAGCATGAATAGAAAGTACGGTATTGGTCTAAGTTGCCGCCTTCTACTTCTACTCGTCCAAGCACATCATTCCATGCATATTTTCCTTTCTCTACCAAAGTGTCAAACGTATCGTCGCCAAGTTCCTTAAGATTCTGCAGAGCCTGTTCCTCGCTTATAAATGACGAAGCTACACGTGCGTGTACGGTTTCTCCTTTTTTAGTAGCGAAGCCTATTATAGCTCCGGCGTGTGCAGAAGTGGTTTCGGTAGACTCTGCAATCAGTGTCTTGTTATCAACCACCGCTTTATAGGTAAATGCTTTATCAAACTCTATAACAAAATAGTTTCTGAAATTATCGGGTACACCGCCGCTATTGCGTGTAGAGTATCCCGTAATGCGTCGGTTGGCAACGTCAATCTTTACCGAAGAGGCTTTATCGAAAGCATCGACCACCACATACGAGTGCTCGCTCTCTGGGAAAGTAAAGCGGAACATAGCCGCACGCTCGGTCGGAGTTAACTCTGTCACCACATCGTGTTCGGCAAGATATACTTTATAATAATAAGGTTTTGCAGTCTCGCCCTTATGCGCAAACCAACTGGCACGCTTGTTTTCATCAAACTCTGGCTTTCCTACTACGGGCATAATAGAGAACTGACCGTAATCATTTATCCACGGACTTGGTTGATGGGTCTGCTTAAAGCCTCTTATCTTATTGGCTGTATACGTATACTGCCATCCGTCGCCCATTTTTCCGGTCTGCGGAGTCCAGAAGTTCATACCCCACGGACGAGCTATCGCCGGATAAGTGTTACCAGTAGATAGTTCGAAAGTAGACTGTGTTCCCATCAACGGGTTTACATAATCTGCATAATTAACATCCCTTGCCGACAAAAAACAAAAACATCCGGCTAATATAATCGATAATAATAGTCTTTTCATACTCTGATTTATCGTTTTTATTTCACACCCCACTTACTGGGCTTATCGGTTAATGTTACTTCTAATGTGCCTCCCGCCATAATGTCTTCGTAGTTAAGGAATGGCGTAGTAAGTTCTTTTCCGTTAAGCACGGCACGCTCTATGTATTTATTATCAGCCGAATTATTTACGGTTTTGATAACAAACGATTTGCCTTTAGGCAATGATACATTCACCTCATCAAATAGCGGTCGTCCGATAGAATATACAGGTTTTCCGGGGCATACCTGATAGAATCCCATAGAGTTAAGGATGTACCAAGCCGACATCTGACCGCAGTCTTCGTTGCCCGACAAACCATCGGTAGCGTTTCTGTATTGTTCACGCAGTACCTTATCTACCAACTCCTGTGTTTTCCACGGACGGTTTACGTAGTTATACAGATGTATGATATGATGGCTCGGCTCATTGCCATGAGCGTATTGACCTATCAATCCGCTGATATCTGCCGATACTTCTTCTCCGTCGATATTTGAATCTACAACAAACAGCGAATCGAGTTTGCCTACGAAAGCGTCTTCACCTCCCATCAATCGTACTAATCCTTCTATATCGTGCGGTACAAACCAAGTCCATTGCCATGCGTTACCTTCGCAGTAATCGTCTTTTCTGTGATTCGAAGCGCAAGGATTAAACGGCGTACGCCATTTCTTTTCAGAATCGAGTCCACGCATGAAACGAATGCTCGGGTCGAAGTAAGTTTCGTATGCCTTAGAGAATTTAGTGTACTTCTCATAATTCATACTATCGCCTACAGCCTCAGCAAGAAGTGAGATACAGAAATCATCGTACGCATATTCAAGCGCCTTAGCTACCGATTCGTTCTCAAGGTCGCAAGGAATGTATCCAAGGGCATTCTTATAATATTTCGCCTTTGGTATAAGATAAGGCACCATCCACTTAGGACAACTCAAGCCTGTAGTGTCATATTCCGCGGCACGAAGACATGCGGCGTACGCTTCTTTCAAGTCGAAGTCTGCATATCCTTTAGTATAAGCGTCGGCTATCAACGATACGGCATGATATCCAATCATAGTTGCTGTATAGTTAGACGTTACATCCCACATAGGGAACATACCGCCCTCACGATGCTTTTGTATCAACGAAGTGATGGAGCGACTGTTCATATCCGGGTCGATGATAGAATACAGCGGATGAAGCGCACGGAATGTATCCCATAATGAGAATATGGTATAGATAGGTTTCGACGGGTCGCCCTGATGTTTTTTTCTATCCATACCCCAATAACGTCCGTCGGCATCCGACAATAGGTTGGGACTGATAGCCGTGTGATACATGGATGTATAGAATATGGTGCGAGCGTCCTCATCGGTAGTCTTTATATTTATTTTCGACAGATAAGCGTTCCAAGCTGCACATGCGTCTTTTCTTACTTTCTCAAAATTCCAATCGGGTATCTCTGTATCGAGATTGTTTTTTGCGCCTTCTTCATCGGTAACCGACAGTCCGACTTTCACCAATACTTCTTCTACTTTTGGCGACTTGAACTTCAGCAACATCTTGCAGCGAGGCTGAGGCGTACTGTTTGGGTAAACCAGAGTATCGCGAAGAATAGTATAAGTAAAGGGTTCAGAGAATTTAGCATAGAAACTAGCCTGCTGATCAGATGCCCAGTAAAGCGACAACTTATAAGCCTTTATCTCTGTATCACTCACCGCCTCAACACGCATTTCACGATTGGTTTGATGCTGAACAGAATAATCCAAGTCTAATATTAGTCCCGCATCTTCGGCATTTGGATAAGTAAAACGATAGATAGCGGCTCTGGCGGTAGAAGTTATCTCTGCTTTCACATTATATCTATCAAGCAAAACCGAATAATATCCCGGCTCGGCTACCTCATTCTTATGAGAGAAGCCAGAAGCAAAAGGTAACGACTGGCTGTTGAAGTCTTGCGGATCGCACACCTGCTCGCCTACAGTAGGCATTATCAGGAAATCGCCAAAGTCAGCGCATCCCGTACCGCTAAGATGATTTTGCGAGAAACCGTTCATAGTAGAATCGGCGTAATAATATCCCGAGCAAGCATCCCATCCATCGATACGAGTATCCGGACTGGGCTGTATTAAACCATGAGGTACTACAGCTCCAGGGAAAGTATGTCCATGCCCACCTGTACCTATAAAGAGATTTACCATCGATGCATAATCCGTATCCGACTGCCTGTCAGCTACGTTACACGACGACATCCATAAAGCTCCACCGCAACATGCGGCCAACATTAATTTTAGATTCATAGTATTCTCTTATTTCGTTTAATACTTTATAATCTGATATCTATTTGTACCATAATTCACCTGGCTTATCTCCCATCACTATTTCAAGCGTTACGCCGTTCATTATCTGCTCATGGGTTATGAAACTCTTGTCGTAAGGTTCTCCGTTTATCTTTACCGACTGAATGTAGCAATTGTCTTTATTAGCCCCTTGAGCTATAACGGTAAAGGTCTTTCCGTTTGACAGATGAAGTTGAGTCTTAGGATACAACGGTGAGCCTAATTCATAAACGCCCGACACCGGATTTACCGGATAAAATCCCATTGCACTGAAAACATACCATGCCGACATCTGTCCGCAGTCTTCATTTCCACACAGTCCGGCAGGAGTATTAGAATACAATTCATGCATTATATCCGACAGATACTTCTCCCCTTTCCACGGCTGCCCCACCTTATTATATAGGTAAGCCACATGATGACTCGGCTCGTTGCCATGAGCATACTGACCAATCATTCCGGTGCTGAATATAGGAAGCTCATCTTCCTTAGGATTGAACGTAAACATACTATCCAATTTCTCTGCAAGACGGTCTTTACCGCCCACCAATTCTATCAGGCCATCCACATCGTGCTGCACAGACCAGAAATATTGCCATCCATTGCTCTCGCAGATATGAGGCGTGTACTCATCGGCACGGAAATTAGAGATGAAATGTCCTTTCGAATCTCTCGGCTGCATGAACGAAGTAGCCGGATTATACACATTCTTATAATTCTGGGCACGCTTGAAAAATTCATCGGCAATATCTGTCTTACCCATCTTCTGCGCCATCTTAGCTATGCAATAATCATCGAAAGCATATTCAAGGGTACGAGAGAGAGACCAATTTTCCGTATTGTATCCATCTACTACATCGTAAGGTACATATCCATTCTTCTTATACAAGCCGATGCCACGATACTCGTCGATATTTGCTGTCTTAACGCACGCTTCGAGTGCCTTTTCCGCATCAAAATCGCCTATACCTTTCAGGTAAGCATCAACAATTACAGCTACGGCATGATAGCCTATCATCATATCGGTTTCGCTTCCTTGGAAGTTCCATACCGGAAGGCGTCCGTTTTGCTCATAAAAGGCGATGAACGATTTTATCATATCGTTGGTGCGCTCCGGCTGAATATATGTGAACAGCGGATGAGCGGCGCGGAATGTATCCCACAACGAGAAGGTACCATAGTTTACCCATCCGCCAGCTTTATGCGTTTTCTTATCGGGTCCATAATAACTGCCGTCTACATCGCTATAAATGGTAGGAGCTATCATGCTATGATATAGAGCAGTATAGAACACAGTCTTTTCATCGGTATCATGAGTTTCTATTTCTATCTTGCTCAATTCCTTATTCCACATAGTCTTGGCTTGAGCCAGATACTTGTCGAAATCATCATCGGGCACTTCCGCTTTCAGATTTCGCTCAGCGCCATCCATACTTACAGCCGACAATGCCGTAGATACCAGCACTTGTTCATCTTGGGTTGTGTTATAGTAGAATTTGGCTATCAAACCATTACCAATCTTCTTTCCGTCTCTTTTCACTACAGCAGTATCTATCTGCATAGTAGAGAAAGGCTTAGAGAAACGAGTACAGAAATACAACTTCTGGTCTCTTGCCCAACCATCCGAGAATCGATAGCCACGTATAGTTTGCGAGTCTACCAACTCGATATGAGAATCGAGAGTAGCATCCCAATTCATGGCTTTTGCCAGATTCAGCAAAATGGCTGATTCTGATTTAGGGAAAGTATATCGCTGAATACCGCAACGTTCGGTAGCCGTAAGTTCCACGTTGATATTGTAATCTGATAGTCGCACCTGATAATATCCGGCACTTGCACTTTCGTCGGCATGAGAAAACTTAGAATGAATGCCTAACGGAGCTTCCGCCTCTTTATACGGCAATGTTACGGGCAGAAAAGAAATGTCGTAAAGATCGCCGGCTCCCGTTCCCGATAAATGGGTATGGCTGAATCCGGCTATCGTACTGTCTGGATAAAAGTATCCAGAAATTCTATCCCATCCCGGCAAACCATTGTCGGGACTAAGCTGTACCATGCCGAATGGAACCTGCGCTCCGGGGTATGTATTTCCTGTAAAATCAGTACCGATAAACGGGTTGACGAATTGGGTATAATCAGTATCTGGCGCTGTACGAACCGCCGTATCGCAAGCTGTCAGAACAGCGAAAGCAGAAATAATAAGGCTAATAGGTTTTCTCATTTCTCTCTTTAAGATTAATTCGGGCATAAATATATGAGTTTTTCTACAAAAATTACGCTAAAATCAGCCGAATAGCTAAAAATGAACTAT
>UMBZ01009698.1_pt1 | contig 12950 bp, 8 predicted proteins | sample 1964091 | NCBI WGS metagenome assembly UMBZ01 (sample SAMEA4835954, study PRJEB28245) | human gut metagenome | biome: gut microbiome; material: fecal sample | place: Denmark | collected 2008
CCACTCTCATCTACTACCAAAAGATTGAATACTCGTTTCATAATTTGTTTTCTCCTATTTTTAAAATAATCCTACTTTCGATGGATTCAGAACTACGGCCGTTGTCTTCTTCCTTTATCTATTATAAGAAAATAACGAACCAAAAATTAAGCAAGGGAGAAAAATGGCATAAAAAAACCCCTTTCTCAAAAGAAAGAGGCTTTAACAAACAATTTCTACTTCAAAACTACTAAAAACAATTATCTTGGCAGGTTGAAAGCCTTAGTCATTTCAGCCATTTCCTCCTGGCTCATACCATCAGGCTCAAACCCCATACATTTGGCATCGATATATATCTTTGCACTCTTGGAGAGTACGTCTATCTGGTCGAAGGCATCCATCACGTCAAGACCCTTGGCGAATACGCCATGCTTCTCCCACATCACTACGTCGTAGTCTTCCAACTCCTTCAGAGTTCCCTCGGCAAGTTCCAGACTGCCTGGCAACTTATAAGGAACAATACCCAGTCCGAGCGGACAGAATGCCTTGGTCTCAGGAATCATGCTCCAGAGCAGATTGCTCAGCACGTCCTTGCCCATAAACTTCTTGTTGTGGCTCATGGCAATGAGCTCGATGGGATGAGTATGAACAGTGGCCTTATAGTTGGAACCTTTCTCGATAAGACGGGCATGAACCGACAGATGGCTTGGCAACTCGGATGTAGGCATCACGGCATTGTCGGCAATGATTTCGTAGCTGGCACAATCGTCCAGAATACGAATGACAGAACCATTGTCCATAGGCCAACGAGCCAAGTCGCGCATTCGCTTACCTGTTCCCTTGCAGAAGAAGTAACAACCCTTCAGCGCAGGCAGGACAGTACCTATCTGCTTCACTTCGCTGATGGCAGGCAGCGCCTTCATCTCGTCATCAACAAGGTCGGTCACATTAACCGTAATATTGCCACCATTACGCTCAGCCCAACCATTCTGCCAAAGATAGCCAGCTACCTCGGCAATCTTATCCACTTCCTTCTTTAAGGCAGGACGACCCTCTAAAACACTTTTCATTTCTTGATTGTTTGTATTACTGGTTGCAAAATTAACACGAAAATATGACTATCGACCTAAAGTTTTGATATTTTAGCCAAGACTTTTGACAAGTTACAAAAATAATTTGTACCTTTGCACGTATGAATTCATTGAACACCAACAACATCAAATGGAGCGAGAATGTAATCATCGCTGATGCAGACTATATCGACAAGGTGGCATTCGACCTTATCGTAAACTTTGAGCGTATGATCAACCGCCGCATCCAGCCTGCCGACATGGCTCAGTGGGCTGTATGTATTGCCCTCGACGGTGGACTAAGAGAAGGTGAGCACGAGACGCAACTGGTGCTCATACACAGCCAGCAATCGAAGGCGATGCAGAACTTCAGCCCTTCCGACTACGAGAAGGAGCTGAACGCCAAAGCCTTCAAGGATCCACGTCTGGGCGAGTTCGTCATCTCTTCATATCCTACGGAAGAAAAGATGGTGGGCAAAGACGATTTCCTCGTAGACGTAGCCCGCACGGTTTGCAATGCCAAGGAGGTGAAACGAGTGATGATCATTCCCAACTCGGAGGAAGGCGATGCCTACGACCAGTTGCGCGACATGCTTCGCAAGGTAGACGACGAGAAACGCGTCACTCTCTTTGCCATGCAGCCTCTTCCCGGCGGCAACTTCCGACAAGAAATACTGGGTTATTCGCTGATGAATGCCTTAGGCATATCAGCAAATGAAATAAAATAAACTGATGAATGCCTTAGGCATATCAGCAAATGAAATAAAATGAGCTGATGAATGCCTTAGGCATATCAGCAAATGAAATAAAATAAGCTGATGAATATCAGCAAATGAAATGAACTGATGGACGTCAGCAAATAAAATAAGCTGATGAACGTCAGCAAATGAAATGAGCTAAAACAAGAAATAATAACATTAAACATTTATACTTAAATGAGTAGAGTACTTATGATTGGCGCAGGTGGCGTCGCTACCGTGGCAGCCTTTAAGATTGTCCAGAACCAGGACGTTTTTACAGAGTTCATGATTGCCAGCCGCCGCAAGGAAAAATGCGACAAGTTGGTGAAGTCTATCCACGATAAAGGCTACAAGATGGACATCCAGACAGCCGAGGTGGATGCCGACGATGTGGAGCAGTTGAAAGCCCTCTTCAACAGCTACAAACCTGAGTTGGTCATCAATCTCGCTCTGCCCTATCAGGACCTCACCATCATGGACGCCTGCTTAGCCTGCGGTTGCAACTATATGGACACGGCCAACTACGAGCCCAAGGACGAGGCTCACTTTGAGTATTCATGGCAATGGGCTTACAAGGACAAGTTTGAAAAAGCTGGTCTTTGCGCTATCCTTGGCTGCGGCTTCGACCCTGGTGTTTCGGGCATCTTTACTGCATACGCTGCCAAGCATCACTTCGACGAAATCGAAGTTCTCGACATCGTAGACTGCAATGCCGGCAATCACCACAAGGCTTTCGCAACCAACTTCAACCCAGAAATCAACATCCGTGAGATTACCCAGAAAGGTCTGTGGTATAAGAATGGTGAATGGATTGAGACCGACCCTCTGTCTATCCACAAGCCTCTCACCTATCCTAACATCGGTCCTCGCGAGAGCTATCTGATGCACCACGAGGAGCTGGAGAGCCTGGTAAAGAACTATCCTACCATCAAGGAGGCTCGCTTCTGGATGACATTCGGTCAGCAGTATCTCACCTATCTCGACTGTATAGAGAACCTCGGCATGAGCCGCATCGACGAGATAGAATACGAGGCTCCATTGGCCGACGGCTCCGGCAAGACTGCCAAGGTGAAGATCGTACCACTGCAATTCCTCAAGGCCGTATTGCCTAACCCTCAGGACCTCGGCGAGAACTACGACGGAGAGACCTCTATCGGTTGCCGCATCCGCGGAAAGAAGGACGGCAAGGAGCACACCTATTATGTTTACAACAACTGCAAGCATCAGGAAGCATACAACGAGACCGGCATGCAGGGCGTAAGCTATACCACGGGTGTGCCAGCCATGATCGGTGCCATGATGTTCCTCAAGGGCATCTGGAAGAAACCAGGCGTATGGAACGTTGAGGAGTTCGACCCAGATCCATTCATGGAGCAGCTCAACAAGCAGGGATTGCCTTGGCACGAGGTGTTCGACGGCGACTTGGAGATTGACTAATCATTATCAAAATACCCCCTTAGTGACGGCGAAGACAGAAAGGTACTATTCATACCAAGCCGTTTTTATCGTCACTAATTCATAAAACATTAGAAAGATATGGCAAAGAAAGACGAAATAAAGGAAGGAACCCTGAACCCCAACGAGGGTAAACTGAAGGCCCTTCAGGCTGCCATGGCCAAGATAGAGAAAGACTTCGGTAAGGGATCTATCATGAAGCTTGGCGACGAGCACATTGAGAATATAGAGGTGATTCCTACTGGAAGTATCGCCCTCGATATGGCCTTGGGCGTAGGCGGCTACCCCAAGGGACGAATCATTGAAATCTATGGTCCGGAATCTTCTGGTAAGACCACACTTGCCATCCATGCCATCGCAGAGGCTCAGAAAGCTGGAGGTATTGCTGCATTCATCGATGCCGAGCATGCCTTCGACCGTTTCTATGCTGCCAAGTTGGGCGTAGATGTTGACAACCTGTGGATTTCGCAGCCCGACAATGGTGAACAGGCGCTTCAGATAGCCGACCAGCTGATCAGTTCGGCTGCGGTAGACATCGTCGTCATCGACTCTGTGGCTGCCCTGACTCCTAAGAAGGAAATTGAGGGCGACATGGGTGACAATGTTGTAGGACTCCAGGCCCGACTGATGAGCCAGGCTCTGCGCAAGCTCACTTCTACCATCAGCAAGACCAATACCACCTGTATCTTCATCAACCAGTTGCGCGAGAAGATTGGTATTATGTTTGGTAATCCTGAGACTACGACAGGTGGTAATGCCCTGAAGTTCTACGCTTCTGTACGCCTCGACATCCGTAAGGCTACAGCCATCAAGGATGGCGATAATGTTATCGGAAACCTGGTGCGCGTAAAGGTGGTCAAGAACAAGGTGGCTCCTCCTTTCCGCAAGGCTGAGTTCGACATCATGTTTGGCGAAGGCATCAGCCACGCAGGCGAAGTTTTCAATCTGGGCGTGGAGCATGGCATCATCAAGAAAAGCGGAAGCTGGTACAGCTATAATGGCTCCAACCTGGGACAGGGTGCCGACCCAACCAAGCTGATACTGAAGGACAACCCTGAGCTTCTCGAAGAAATAGAAGCCAAGGTACGCGAGGCGCTTGCCAATGCAGAATAAGTAAGGTTTTGTTTGCCCGCATGACAAATACTACGCATGATGGCAGCTCTATAAAGAAATAAGAAATCCCCGACAGTAGGAAGCAATATCCTAACTGTCGGGGATTTCTTATTTCATTCTTCTTATTTCATACATCTCTCACAGAAGACGATAGGTGAAACATTGCCTACCAGCATCTATGCGCAACACAGAGATGCCTGATGCTGATCCTTGTAGGGTAAGGACGGCATGTTTTCCGTCGGCTGACGTGGTCTGCTGAAGCAGTCGACCAGCCACATCATATAGTCGCAACGACTTTAGTTCTGTCCCCGACACGATGATTCTACCACCCTCTCGCTTGATGGTGAAAGAAGGTGCTATTATAGCTACAGTCCCTATGGACGTTGGAGTACCTTGTGAGAGTGTTAGGATATCCCCCTTACGATGCAGGTAATAGGTGGCAGACTGCGGATCAGCAAGTTCCACCTGCTGCCCGTCTATCTCACCCATCACCATCACACGATAGGTATGCCCATCTTCCCATGACAGGTCGCCCTTACGCAGCCAATAACTAAAGAGAGGCACAGACATGGACGACGAGACAGACACCCAGTCATCAATGCCCTTAACCTGCGTCTTTTCGTGGGTCATCATGTCTTCGCAGAACATTGATACATTTCCTTCATAGTTACGACCTTCAGACGTACGCAGCAAGACTGCCATTTTGAAGAGAGATATTTTCGACACATCAACGCTGTTCGATTCTATCCTGCTATTCGAGTCATCGGCAAAAAAGACTTCTAACTGAGACATGAGAGGCTTTTCTTGTGCCTTGACAACTTCGATGTAAGCCGCCTCCTTATCGTGAATCAGGTTGACAGGATAATCCTGCGTCTCTGCAGCATCACCCGTCAGAGAGAGTTGCACCTCATAACGTCCAGGAACCAAGCTGATGGGCAGAGAAAGGCTGATGGGTATCTCTGCTTCTGTGAATCCCTCTATCTCGGTCAACTCATCCACACGAGTATTGAGCACTACCGCCTTCCTATCGTCGAGCAACCGCACCCTCAGATAACAGTCGCGAGGCACACCATTCAGGTTTTTCAACGTAAAAAAGGTCAATACCTTTCCACCCTGCTCTGCTTGACCTGAGAGCCTGGGCTGCGACATCAACTGAAAAACAACATCAGTAGAACATATTTCAGAGATGCGACCTCGTCCATCAGATAGTTCCACCTCTATGATGGGAGCCTTCTTCATCGCGAAGAATTCATCCCACGAACCATCCTCTCGTTGAGCTACACATACAGGGACCAACCGATAATAACCATTTTCCAAACCTGTAAGTTTCATTTTTACAGACTGAACTTGATTGACAAGATAATCGCTTCCCATAAACCCTGCATCGCTTCCACCATAGAGTCGTTGAGTAAAACCGCCTATAGCGTGATCGTCGGTATAAGCCACCTGACGGCATGTACCCTCAGCATCATAGACAGCTATGCCCACATCGCCCTTAAAGGGCTTACCCTTGTTGACAAAAGAGTTCATCTCTATGGTCAACGACTGAGAAGCAAGGACGCTTTTATCTTCTGCATCCTTTAGAAGGACAGCCCCACCCTCATTAAACATCAACTGAGGAGATGACTCCAAAAGTCCACGCTCTATTGCGGGATATTTGCCATTATTGGGATGTGCCAAGATGGCCATAATAGCACGATTGAAGGCCAAGGGCTTGCCTTGGAACTCGCTTCCCGTCTGTGAGAGGCTAAGATTGGTGAGCGAATAGTAGGCATCGCCCTGTCCATCCCATCCAAAATTCATGTGGAAAAGACCATTCTCATCAAACCCATCAGTTACCCAAGCATGACCTGAAGCATTACCTGCAGGACGACCTTCCAGATAAACGGGACATCCATTGAGTAATTCTTGGCGCAAGATCTGAGCAAAACGAGTTGGTCCCTCTACTGCCTTGGTAGCGTAAGCCGCAGTATAGTCGAAATTTTTCTGAAGAGCCTGATACGCAAAAATACCTTGTGTACCACTTGAAGCTGGGGTGTACTGCATGAAGGAAGCTACCCCCACATCGTTCATCAATAAGGCTACAGCATCCTCTTGCTCCTTTGTCGCAGATACAGGATAATTATAATCGGGCAGCATATTCGCCCAATCGTAGTGCGACTGACTAAAGTCTGCACTCTTCATCGTATTATAATAGGTGACGCGATATTCGTTTTTACCACTCCCCAGAGCAGGCCATTGATAGTAATACATCATCTGGGCCACCGCTGTTGCCACACACCCACTATAGGGATAACCCGTCTGGGCATTAAACGGATGCGACTGTCCCCACTTGCTTTTCAACAAGGGAGATACGGTCTTCGAGAACAACCCCGAACGGGCTTTTCTCTGCACCATCACCCGCCCTTCTTTCAGCACATCATACGTTTGACGATAAGCCTCCAGGAGTAGCTTTACACCAGGATTAGCCTGTAGTGTATCGAGGGTTCCCTCGGTGCTATAGGCCAACACATCGCCCATATCATCGTCACCAGCAACAACGACAAAACCTTTGCCCTGTGCATCGTTATAAATATAATAAGGTGCCAAGGCTGCAGGGCGAAGTCCCTTTGCCCGTGCTTGAGCCTTCACGTCGCGAGACAGGGTGATGTACTTCTTGGCTATCTCTACAGCTTGTTTCGGATAGACATCTTTGCCATAAGCAGCTTGGCAGACGGCTACTAACATCCACACGACCAGCGAGCATATCACTGTCAGGGAGCAGCCATCAGCCAAGGAGTAGTGTTTATTCAACATATTTCTATTACGTATTCTTCGAATTATAGGAAAGCAATGGTCAGACCAGCCATCACGATGCTGACCATTGACATGAGTTTGATAAGAATGTTGAGCGACGGACCGGAAGTGTCCTTGAACGGGTCGCCTACGGTATCGCCCACAATAGTCGCCTTGTGGTTCTCGCTGCCCTTTCCTTCAAAGCTTCCCTCTTCTATCATCTTCTTGGCATTGTCCCATGCGCCTCCCGAATTGGACATGAACACAGCAAGGGTAAAGCCTGCTGCCAGACCGCCGGTGAGAAGTCCGAGAACTCCAGCCACACCCAACACAAGACCCACAACGATAGGAATAATGATGGCGAGCAAAGAAGGGATGATCATCTCGCGTTGTGCGCTACGGGTACTTATCTCCACACATCGACCATAGTCAGGCGTAGCTTTGCCTTCGAGTATTCCCTTGATCTCACGGAACTGCCGGCGAACCTCCTGAACCATCGATTCTGCAGCACGGCCTACTGCTCCCATGGTCAAGCCACAGAACAGGAATGCTGCCATGGCTCCGAGGAATGCTCCAACTAAAACCTTAGGATTGATGAGGTTTACCTGGAAGAAGTTGATGAAATCTATTGTTGTTGCATTCGAAGGATCGAAGACATTGCCAGCTGCGTCTACATACTGTTTTCCGTTCTCTACGGCACGTATCATGGCTATCTTGATCTCCTCGATGTAGGATGCAAGAAGGGCAAGAGCCGTCAGAGCTGCCGAACCGATGGCAAAGCCCTTGCCTGTGGCAGCTGTCGTATTGCCCAGGGCATCGAGCGCATCAGTACGCTCACGAACCTCCTTGCCCAATCCGCTCATCTCAGCATTTCCGCCAGCATTGTCGGCTATAGGTCCATAGGCGTCTGTGGCAAGTGTAATGCCGAGAGTCGACAGCATGCCCACTGCCGCGATGCCGATGCCATAAAGGCCGGTGCTGATAGATTTGGCCGACAGCGACATATCGAAGCCATTGGCACAAAGATAACTCAGCATGATGGCTACAGAGATGGTGACAACGGGAATCATGGTGGAAATCATTCCCGTGCCTATACCTTTTATAATAACTGTGGCAGGACCTGTCTGCGATGCCTCGGCTATCTTCTGTGTTGGCTTATAACTCTGAGAGGTGTAATATTCTGTTGCCTGTCCGATGATGACTCCAGCCACAAGACCGCTGATGACCGAGAAAGAAAGGCCGAGCCAGTTCTCTATGCCCAACAGATAGAGAATGGCGAATGTGGCAACGGCTATAAGTGCCGCGCTGACATTGGTGCCAAGTCCCAACGAGTGGAGAAGCTCTTTCATGGAAGCGCCTTCCTTGGTACGAACCAAGAAGATACCGATGAGAGACAGGAAGATGCCGATGGCTGCGATAACCATAGGTGCAATGACGGCACGCAGCTGCATATCGCCATTCATGGCAAAAGCCGTGGCTCCCAAGGCGGCTGTCGACAATATCGAACCGCAATAGCTTTCGTAGAGGTCGGCTCCCATTCCTGCCACATCGCCCACATTGTCGCCCACATTGTCGGCTATGGTAGCCGGATTGCGAGGATCGTCTTCAGGAATATTCGCCTCTACCTTGCCCACGAGGTCGGCTCCCACATCGGCAGCCTTGGTATAAATTCCTCCTCCCACACGGGCAAAGAGTGCCTGGGTGGAGGCACCCATGCCAAAGGTCAGCATGGTGGTGGTAATGGTGACAAGGGCTGTGGCCTCTCCTTCGTACACCGCATTAAGAACAATAAACCAGATGGCAATATCGAGCAAACCGAGTCCCACCACCACGAGTCCCATCACGGCACCGCTCCGGAAGGCTATCTTCAGACCTTTGTCCAGTCCGGTGCGTGCACCATGGGCTGTACGGGCAGAAGCATAAGTAGCGGTCTTCATGCCAAAGAATCCTGCCAAACCAGAGAAGAGTCCGCCGGTGAGGAAGGCAAAGGGCACCCATGGATTCTGCACCTTCAGCACATAAGCCATGAAGGCGAAAACAATGGCGAGAACGACGAAGACGGCCGTCACCACCTTGTACTGCTGCTTGAGGTAAGCCATAGCGCCCTTTCTTACATGCTCTGCGATTTCTTTCATCCTGTCTGTTCCCTCATCCTCCTTCATCATGGTGCGGAAGAAGAACCATGCCATTCCCAATGCCACAACGCTGGCTATTGGAATGAGCCAAAATACTAATGGAATGCTGTTCATAATGCTATATTTGTTGGTTAGTAATAATTCCATTTGCTCGTTGGTGTATAACGATGGTGCAAATATAATAAATTTATTAATAAGAAAGGAAAAAAACGAAATATTTATTTTATGACACTTAATGACACACTTCGATAAACAAAGAAAATCCTAACTACTTAGCAAGCAGTCAGGATTTTATCATGTGCGCCTGATAGGACTCGAACCTACACGGCCTGAACCACTAGATCCTAAGTCTAGCGCGTCTACCAATTTCGCCACAAGCGCATTTGCGAGTGCAAAGATACAACTTATATTTCAATTAGAAGAAGAAAAAGACAAAAAACTTGGAAGTTGCTTGCTTTTTCGCAATTTTATTACTATTTTTGCAAACTGAGATAATGGAGCGAATCTATACCTCAAAGAACTTTAGCAAGTTCTGTTACAATTACTTCCCAACTTGCGAAGCCAGAATTACTAACTAAAAAAGATGATATCACAGATGAATATTCCTACTATTTTTACTCAACCAGAAAACTTCTACTCATTAGCATGCTATACCTATATATTGTCTGGCATGATATGTGGCGTTGTCAGATGGTTTCACATGTGTCATCCGTTCGACAAATGGGGGGGCGACTTCTTCTACCCTGCTCGCCGACAGATGACATTCTTTTACACAGCAACGGCTTTGCAGTTGCCTTACGTATTGTGTCCTGGCGACCCAGGAACCTGGCTATTTGCCCGTAGCTTCGGTATACTCTACTATCCCGTATGCTTCACCATACTCTACCATCGCTATTTCCAAACGGATAAACCTTGGCGTCAATGGTCGGCAGTGACCTATTTCGTCACCCCGTTCCTATTGCTGGGTGGGCTTTTATTTATCGTCTTTTTCCATCAGAACAATCTACTCATCCCCTACAAGTTAACATGGGAGATTGCCATGGGAGGTGTCAGCATCCTACTTTCCATCCATCTCTTCAAGGAGTGTAAATGGCTTATTAAGAAAGTAGATAGTTACCACACAGAACTACTCCAACGAATCCGACTTCCCCTTCTCCTTTGCCAAGAAGATATTGCACTTGCCAGCCTTAGGGCTTCTCATAATGTGGGTCCTGTTTATTCTTGACAACCAAATGGTCAAAGCATATATTGACCTATTTATGGCAGCATGGCAGGTTCAGTTCCTCTGCCGCATTCTGCACCCCAACAAAACGATTCACTCTGAGCAAAATAAAAACAATATGGACTTCATAGAAAACGAAAACATGGAGCAAATCTTGCAGGAGAAAGAATTATTTGAGAAAATCGTACAGACGGCAGATGGTCAAGTATTAGAAGAAGCCCCTATAGACGACACATCCGATGAGCCAAAACTCATCACATATAATAAGGAGAAACTACGACTGCAGATGGAACAAGAGAACTGGGAATCGGTGAAAGACGAGGTCCTCACCATCGTCAGCAAGAGATACTTAGAGCCCAGTCTGAAGAGAATAGAGGTAGTACGCGATGTCAGCGCCATGAATCACACCTTGGCAGGTACCTTCATCACACAAGTGGGATTCTACAGACTGGTCAACGCTTTCCGCATCCGTCATTACGAAAGGCTGATGGCGTCCGACTCTTCTGCCAACATAGGACAGGAAGCCGCTGCCGAGCTGTGCGGTTTCAAGAACAGATGGGGACTCACCAATGCCAGAAAGCGACTCAAAGACTTCGACTACGACCTGATAGAGAAGTATGTGAACTGAACTTTTTACCTTTTTTTACTCGACTTTCGCTTTACTCAACTTCCGCAAATAGGGATATTCAACAACCTTATCCGTATGGAGGAAAAAATGATATAAAAGCACAATATAGGTACAAAAACTGCTTGAAAGGAACAAAATCAACGTGAACGTGCGGTGGATTTAGTTAAAAAATACTGAATCCACCGCACGTTCACGTTTAAAAACTGAGGTTCACAACAAAAAACTGAGGTTCACTCCCGTTGATTGGTTTTTACTTATTTTTGCAGTCGAAAGTAATAACCTATTTTATTAACTGCTTCCCTTTTTTATATTTATATTGTAATAAGATATATGAAAGTAAATATATTTAAAAGGTGTATAAGGAAAAGTGGAGCTTAAAACCTAAATTAATTATGAAAAAGAAGTTTTATCCTATGTTGCTCATAGCAGCCTTGAGCTTGTCGGCATGTACGGACGTAACTGAACCTACTGTCGATTATGGTGGAAACACATTTATCAATGACTACTCGGCACTGGTAGATGCAGTCAATAACTTGAACAAGACGCTGAAAGAGCGATTTGATGCCCTCAACACATTGTTGAGAGACGGCATGGCAGACATCAAGTTGGCAGTAGATGCCAACACGGGTGCCATCACTGTATTGAGTGAGAATACAAAGAATGGTCTTAAAGACATCAACACATCTTTATTTAATGGTTTCGAAGCCTTAACCGCACAGTTGACCACACTCACAGGTCAGGTAACCGCACAAGGCGAAGCCATCGTATATGCCATGAATCAGAATGGCGAGATCCTGCGCCTGCAGATTGACACCACAGGCAAGCTTATCTCAGCCCAGATCTTGGCTTCTGGCAATGCTCTTGTAGACGTTATCAACAACCAGGGCAACACCATGGCTGAGCGCATAGCAGCCTTGACAGCTGCCGTGAAGGGTGGATTTGCCGACATCAAGGTGGAAATTGACAAGAACACGGGTGCTATCACCGCACAGGGTGAGAGCCTCAAGGCAGGTCTCAACACCATCAACACCACACTGCTCAACGGCTTCACAGCCATCAAAACTACGATAGACGATAATGGCAATAAGATGGTGACCGCATTGAGCGAAAATGCTGAGGTTCTGCGCCTGCAGATTGACACCACAGGCAAGCTTCTCAATGCTACCTTAATCGCCAAGGCTGATGCTATCATCAAGGCTATCAACGACCAGACAGCAAGTTTGGAGTCTCGCTTCAATGCACTGACCACAGCTATAGAGACAGGTTTGGCAAACATCAAGGTGGAAATAGACAAGAACACTGGTGCCATCAAGCTCCTCGATGACAATACTCAGGGCAGCTTAGGCAATCTCAATACCAGCTTGCTGAAGATAGATGCTACATTGATCGATGGCTTCACAGCTATCAAGACCACAATGAACGAAAATGGAGATAAGATTGTGACCGCTATGAACAAGAATGGAGAGGTTCTGCGCCTGCAGATTGACACCACTGGCAAGCTCCTCAATGCTACCATCGTGGCTAAGGCTGATGCCATCATCAAGGCTATCAACGACCAAACAAAGAGTCTGGATGCACGTCTCAATGCGCTCACCTTAGCTGTACAGACTGGTCTCGCTGACATCAAGGTAGAGATAAACAAAAACACGGGTGCCATCAAGCTTCTTGAGAAGACAACAAAGAATGGTCTTGCTCAGATCAACACTACGCTTGTTAATGGTTTCACCGAGTTGAATACCAATATCGACAACCATGGCAAAAAGATTGTAACTGCTATTGGTAATTTGAGCGATACGTTCGAAGCACAGAGCAAACTGCTCCGCCTCACCATCG
>UMBZ01006515.1_pt1 | contig 12918 bp, 15 predicted proteins | sample 1964091 | NCBI WGS metagenome assembly UMBZ01 (sample SAMEA4835954, study PRJEB28245) | human gut metagenome | biome: gut microbiome; material: fecal sample | place: Denmark | collected 2008
TTCCGTTGACTATCTTATGCTGTGGGGGTGCTGAGTAGTTACTCTTATCCAACCAGACTACATCGAAGAATTCTATTGTTAAGTTAGCCAATATAGCAATCAGACTAGTTATATCAGAATCTAATACTCAGAAATACATATATTAATCATAATATACTTAAAATTGAAGAGTCAGACAAGCTAGTCAGGATATGGTGAGAATCATCCATATACAGAAAAGCTTACGTAATATGCCCAAAGCTGCTGTCAGATGGTTTTCCACTGTTCGCTTGCTAATATTTAAACGTTGTGCAATATTTTCATTAGAAAGTCCTTTTTCTCGGCTCAATCGATATACTAGTTGACGTTGAGGAGACATTCTATTTACAGTTTCTTGAATTAATGCTTGCAATTCACGGGCAAACAATAATTCCTCCATAGATTCTACCCTTATGTCATTTTTTAGATATTCATGTATATGCTGATCTGTTACATTTAAATGATCAAAGTAATCGTATGCTTTATAACGGGCCATTTGATACAGATAAGCTGATATTGACTTTATCTGTTCCAGTTTTTTGCGGTTAGTCCAAATGGATAAAAAAATTTCTTGAGCTATGTCCCTACTGAGCTCAGATTCGTGTGTCAAGCCGGCAAGGAATGCAACGAGTTTTGGCTGATACAGAAAAAATAGCTGTTCAAAAGCTTGTTTATTTCCTGCCGCTATTTCTTTTAAAATATATGTTTCTGATATTTTCATAGGCTAATAGACATGCAAAAGAAGTATTTTTTTATAAAAAATAAAAGTGTCTCATCAATATTTTGCTCTGCACTCAAAAAGTTATAAAAAACATTATCTAAGTTCATTGCATTCATTTCCATGCATCTTACTGAATAAATACACGCAGACTAATCATGTTCCTGCTCAGATACTCAATTCTTTTAATTGTGTTTTGGTGAAGTTAGGATTCAAATTTACTATATGAAAATCCCATGATCAGAATAACTGACCGTCCCGTTTCAGTACCGTCTATTGGTAGTAATATTTATTTTTTATTTTATAAACACTCAGAGTCAGTCAAGTAGGTTTCTATAGTAATTCTGATAAGCAGTTGCTGATAACCTCCGATGCTAAAGTTCATTCTACATTGACAACTTCTACTTCCACTAGACAATAGAAAAATTATAAAAACCGGACCACATCGTAATATTCATCATATCTAGCTTGCTGAACATTTCTACTAAACCGAAGATTAACCGATTTTTTAGTGACGAATAAAAAATACATCATACATGTTTATAAAACAAAGTCTAAATGTTTGGATCAAGAAACAAAAAAAAGAGAGAAGCCTTGAATATTTATCTTTAGTATTTGTGGACACATGAAACCTGATTTCCCTAATGCTGTATCATATAACAGATTTGTAGAACTGGAACAACGCGTATTCTTCAAGCTTGTTTTCTTCCTCAAACTTTTTGCGTTCGGAAGATGTACGGGGATAAGTTTTGTTGATAGCACTATGATACCTGTATGCCACAATCTGAGACGTTATGCCAACAAAGTATTCAAAGGGGGGGACCGATGGCAAAGGCACAATGGGATGGTGTCACGGATTCAAGCTTCATCTGCTGTGTAATGATAGAGGAGAAATTATAACATTCTGCCTTACAGGAGCGAATATTGACGACAGGAATCCAAAAGTATGTAAAGTACTGGCCAAAGACTTGTATGGAAAGGTCTTTGCAGACAGAGGCTACATCTCTCCCAAACTGTTTGATTCCTTATTTGACGACAGTATTCAGCTGGTACATGTAATTAAGATGAACAATGAAGAACAGGCTTATGTCATTTTATGATAAAATGATGCTCAGAAAGAGGTATATCATTGAGACGATTAATGATCCGCTCAAAAACAAAGCACAGCTCGTGCATTCCAGACATCGTTCGATAACGAATTTCCTAGTAAATCTGGTGGCTGTACTGGGTGCTTATTGTTTCTTTGAAAACAAACCGGATGCATTGCAAGGATACTATATTGAGGACTCAAAACAACTGTCCTTATCTAAACTTATCCCGAACTCAGGTAGTTGAATGAAACATCGCATTCTTTCACTTTACCATTCGCATATTGCAGGTTGCTTCATTGCATTCTTTTTCCTGCGATTCGCATTCTGTTTTTTCTTCCTCTTGTTATGGATAAAAATCGGCTTCAGAAGGCTTCTGAGTGGGGTTAATACATCTGGTTTTATTTCATTCAAATATCCGCAATCGGCATAGCCAATACGCCTGCATGATTCCTCGCAGACTCAGATAAACGATGAATCCCATCCATAAGGCATGATTACACAGCATGGAGCGAGTACCGAAATATACCAAGAAAAAGCTGACCGATGCCACTATCATCGCCTTCAGCATGATGCGTGTGGCAGTAGCTCCTATGCAAATACCGTCGAGCAAGAATGCCGAAAATCCAGTTATAGGGATGGCGAGCACCCAATAGAAATATTCGCTTGAGGCTGATATTACAGTGCTGTCATCGGTAAGAAGACTCAGAAAACCTTGTCCCCCTATGCCGTACAAAAGTGTGAAGACTGCCGATAAGCCGATGCCCCATTTAAAGAGCAACAGCACGGCGCTTCGCAAATGCGTAGAGTTTCTTTCGCCGATGCACTTGCCTGTCAGTGCCTCGCCAGCATAGGCAAAGCCGTCCATTATGTACGAGAACAGGGTGAACAATTGCATCAGCAGGGTGTTTACCGCCAAGACCACATCACCGTATGCGGCTCCGGTGGAGGTGAAGAAGGTAGTTACCGCCACAAGGCATATTGTACGAAGAAAAATATCTCTGTTTACGGTAAAGAAACGTCGCATGGCTTCGGCTTCAAACAGACCGTTGCGCTTCATGTGTATGCGTAGCGGGCTGTAATGACTTAACCACAGCAGTACCGCCATAACGAATCCCGAATACTGGGCGATTAGCGTTCCCAATGCCACACCATCTACTTTCATATGCAGACCAAGCACGAAGAGCAGGCTGGCGGCTATGTTCACTATGTTCTGTGTGATGGCTATATACATAGGGTAGCGTGAGTTCTGCATCCCGATAAACCATCCGTTAAAGCTGTATAACGCAAGTGTGGCAGGTGCTCCCCAAATGCAGATATGAAAATACTGTGTAGCCAGGCGTTGCACTTCGGCACTGGCGTCTATTATAGTGAAAGCAGCTATATGGATAGGGTATTGCAGCATGATGAGCGCGGCTGCCAGCAATAGACTGATAATGACAGAGCGCATCAGTATACGAGCCATCTCGGGCTGGTTCTTAGCCCCATACGCCTGTGCTGTCAGTCCCCCGGTGCCCATCCGCAGAAATCCGAATATCCAGTAAATCATGCTGAAAAGCATTCCGCCCACGGCTATGGCTCCTATGTATGCCGCCGACCCTAAATGTCCTACGATGGTAACATCTATCAACCCCAGCAAGGGTACGGTTATGTTAGAGATGATAGACGGTATGGCGATGCGTAAAATTTGCCGGTTGGTAGAAGATAACTCCATAATAGGGTTTATAATTTAAACGAGACTTCTTTAAACATGTATTTGCGTATGGTGCCGCTCTCGTCTTCGAGTACTAACTTGCCTATCGGCTCAATGTCGACGATGCGTGCCTTGAACTCCCCGTCGCTATCGGCGTAACGGTGAAATCCGTCTTTACGGTAAAGTCTGTCTTTGTAGCGAGTGGCTATGGTTAGGCTATCGCCAGCTTGCAGTAGTCCGTAGTAAAATGCTATTCGCTCTGTTATCTGCTTTAGAATCTCTCTTGGTTCATAGTGCTGTCCGGTAATCTGCGTCAGCGAAACGGGGTTTGGGGCATCGCTCTTGAATTCTTTCTGATTAAGGTTTACTCCAGTGCCCGATATTGAGCGACTGATGTACATTCCGGTCAGGTCGTTCTCTATCAGCGTGCCGCATATCTTTTTGTCGTGCCAATAAATATCGTTAGGCCATTTAATGCTGATGCCTTCGGTATAGCCTGAGAGAACCTCTTGCACTGACAAAGCCGTAATCTGCGAGAGCAGGAACTGACGGTGTGCTTCTAAGAAATCGGGATATACCACATAGCTGAACAAAAGATTCGCTCCGGGTTCCGACTCCCAGCTGTTGCCTCTTTGTCCGCGTCCGGCGGTTTGATATGCCGAAAAGACGCAAGTCATGTCGGGCATAGGTTGCTTGTCGCACAATGCCGATAAGAAAGTATTGGTAGATGTAGTTTCGCTCAACTCAATGGGAGAGGTGATAACGGTATGATAGCTCATGATAATTAATTTTAAGTTTACCAGACAGGAGGCAGAAACGCTTGCTGTATATGTTCTATTTGAAACGGCGCTTTATCGCCTACTATACTGATTACATCGAATCGTACGGGACAGTCTATATCGAAACGCTTCAGATAAACATCGGTAGCAGATACGATGCGTCTTATCTTACGGTAAGTCACAGCCTCATCGGGCTTGCCGAACTCCTCGTTGCGTCGTGTCTTTACTTCCACTATGATTAGTTGTCCGTCCTTTTGCGCTATGATGTCAAGCTCCAACTTACGGTATCGCCAGTTGCGTTGTAATATATCATACCCATGCCTTACAAGGTAAGCCGCTGCCTCGTCTTCGCCTTCTTTGCCCAGTAGGTTGTGTTCTGCCATATCTTAGTATTTTTATTACGGGCAAAGGTACAAAAAATCCGTCACATACATTCTGCTGTACACATTCGTCACGAAGAATAAAACGAACAAAATGCCATAATTAAAACGTGGTAAATAGATGTTTGTTTATCTAAATGCATTATTTTTGTAATCTAATAGCAATAATATCAATGATGAACCACGGAAAAAGCAGAAAGAAAGTACCACCTACGGTGTCTCCACGTAAAAAACGTATGGTGTGTCTGATGAGCGAAGAAGAAGTGCAGATTGTAGAACGCTATCTGGAGCAGTATCAGATAAAAAACAAAGCACGCTGGCTACGCGAAACCGTGTTGACTTTTATCCGTCAGAACATGGAAGACGATTATCCAACTTTGTTTAAAGAACACGACATGCGTCGGTAATACCGCTTATATATGGTAGACGATAATTTCTATATGAAGCAAGCCCTAATGGAGGCTCGCGCTGCGGCTTCGGCAGGCGAGGTGCCGGTAGGTGCGGTGGTGGTATGCCGTGACCGTATCGTGGCAAGGGGGCATAATCTTACAGAAACGCTTAACGATGTAACCGCTCATGCCGAGATGCAAGCTATCACAGCGGCGGCTAATACGCTTGGCGGTAAATATCTTACAGACTGCACGCTGTACGTTACTGTAGAGCCGTGTGTAATGTGTGCTGGTGCTATCGCATGGGCGCAGATGGGCAGATTGGTATATGGCGCGGCCGATGAAAAGCGTGGCTTTATGAAGTACGCATCTGGAGCGTTGCATCCTAAAACGGTAGTAGTGCAGGGGGTAATGGCCGATGAATGCGCTTCGCTGATGAAAGAGTTCTTTAAGAGTAAAAGATAAATCTAATTATCTTTGCCGCTGTCATATTATAAATAAGTGTAGTTTATTTATGGATACAGAAGAAATGCTTCAGCGATTGTGGGCAGGAGATGAACGTGCCTTTCGTTTTATATACGACCAGTACTATGGTCTGTTATGTCGCTTTGCAAATCAAATGTTGCATGATACAGCTGTGGCAGAAGAAATCGTGGATGATGTAGTCTTTAATCTGTGGTTGCATCATGAAGACATAGAAATTACCTGTTCTTTGCGGGCTTATTTGTTGCGTTCTGTACGCAATAGGTGTCTGAATGAGCTTAATAGCGCGTCCCGTCGTAAAGAGTTAAGCCTGTCTTCATTGTCGGATGAAGACAATATGGCGTTTCTTGATTATTTATTTGCTGATGATAGTCATCCTTTAGGTGAATTGATAGAGAGGGAGCTTGAATCAGAATTACGTAAGGCCATTGAAGCGTTGCCTGCAGAGTGCAGGGTCGTATTTAAGAAAAGCCGTATAGAGTGTAAGAAGTATGAAGAGATAGCTTCCGAACTTGGAATCTCGGTCAATACTGTGAAGTATCACATGAAGCACGCTTTGTCCATCCTTTATAAGCGTTTTGGACAGTATCTGGAAGTGCTTCTTATATATTTTTTCAATTGAAATAAAAAAAAGTCGTTTTTTCACTACCCTCTGATTTTTCATTTTTGTCTGTTATAGTATAAAGACGATAAAAATGAAACAGGAAGATTATTCTTATATTGATGGGTTGATATGTAAGTATCTGTCGGGCGAAATCGACTCGGCTGAACTTATGCAGCTGAAAAGTTGGGCGGCAGAATCGCAAGAAAACAAAAATTATGTTCGTGAAAAAGTCGAAATAGGTTTTTCGGCAGCGGTATCTTCCGATAATACTGCTTTTGATGAAATCGCAGCCTATGAGCGATTTAAACAGCGCATATCATTTAGAAAACAATTTAACTTCTTTAATTTGAAAATTGCCAATAGATTAGCTCGGATAGCAGCTGTTTTATTATTGGTAATTCTTCCATTGGCGGCATATTATAAAGGTAAAGACAGCGTAAAGCAGGAATTTGCGGAAATTGTAATCGAAGCTCCTATGGGTGCTCGCACAAAAATGCATTTACCTGACGGTACGGCTGTGTGGCTTAATGCCGGGTCTAAGTTATCATATTCGCAAGGTTTCGGAATAGATAATCGTGACGTACGGTTGGAAGGCGAGAGTTATTTTGAAGTTAGTCGTAATGAAAACCTGCCTTTTTGTGTAAAGACCAAGGAAGTTAAAGTAAGGGTATTGGGAACGAAATTTAATTTCCGTAATTATCAGGATGACAATGAGGCTGTGGTGAATCTATTGGAAGGAAAAGTGTCGTTAATGAATGGCTTGCGTAAAATGTCGGAACAGTATTTGGCTCCTGGTGAGTGTATGACGCTTGATAAGCATACTGGAATGATGACATTAAGTAAGGCAAAGGTGGAAAATTCTGTAGTATGGATGAATAACGAGCTCTTTTTTGATGAGGAATTGTTGAGCGACGTGGCAAAGAAACTATCTCGTTGTTATAATGTGACAATTGAATTGGCCGACTCTTTACGCGACCGTCGTTTCTATGGAAGCTTTACGATTGTCGGTAATACGGTTGATGAAGTGTTACATAAGATGGCTTCTACAAACCAAATGCGTTATTCTGTAAAAGATAAAAAGTATATTATATACTGATGTTGAATAAATATTATTAACATTAAAAGATATTGATATGAATGCACATGGCCCTTAAGTAAACAGTATTATCTTCTTATTATGGGAATGCCTGATTTTGATTTTTTAAGATGGCATTTCAGAAAAACCTAATTTAACCATTTAATTTTTTATACAAAAACAAATACTTATGATACATTTTAAGAAAGCATTAGCTATAGCTTCGGCTACTCTTTGCTTAAATCTATCTGTATATTCTCAGACTGTTACTTTAAATGTGAATAATGTGACAGTTAAAGAAGCTATGGAGCAGCTTAAAAAGACATCGGGGTATGCATTTGTTTTTTCATCCAATGATGTCAATACAAAAAGTAGAGTGTCAATATCAGTGAAGAACGCTTCGTTGGATGAAGTGATAAATCAGATTTTGAAAGGACAATCTGGGCTGACGTATGATATTCAGGGTAATAACATAGTCGTTAAAAAGCAGTCTTCTCAACAAGTGAAGGACGGTGTAAAGAAAACAGTAAAAGGTAAGGTTGTAGATGCGAAAGGAGAGCCTGTTATTGGAGCTACCGTAATGGAGAAGGGTACACCGAACGGAACCATTACAGATTTTGATGGAAACTTTAGTTTGGTTGTAACAACAGACGCTCCGTTGGAAATATCTTATATCGGATTTACATCGCAGCAATTGAAACCGCAGGTAGGAAAACTGATGTCGGTTACCTTAAAAGAAAACACAGAGACATTAGACGAAGTGGTGGTAGTAGGTTATGGTACTCAGAAGAAAGTTAATCTTACAGGCGCTGTTGCATCTGTCAGCAGTGAGGCTTTGGAGAATAAACCGGTTGGAAGCATAGGACAAGCTCTTGAAGGAGTAATTCCCAACTTGAATGTTTCGGCAGTGTCTGCACAGCCTAATTCTGTGGCGACTTTTAATGTACGTGGAGGTACTTCAATGGGGCAGGACAGTAATGGAAACTGGAAAATCCAAACTGGTAGTCCGTTGATTTTGGTGGACGGCATTCAAATGGATGAAACTTATTTGAGTATGTTGAATCCGTCGGATATTGAAAGTATTTCATTGTTGAAAGACGCTGCTTCTGCTGCTATTTATGGAGCTCGAGCCACTTACGGTGTCCTTTTAGTAACGACTAAAGGAGGGAAAGCAGATCAAAAGGCAAATGTAACTTATAATTTTGATATGCAGTGGAATACTCCTTCTCATCGTCCGGATATTATGGATGCTTATACTATTCAGTTGGCTGCCAACCAATTGACAGAACTTACAGGAGGAACGGTATCTACCTGGAATGAACAATTGTTAGCTGCAAAAAAGCATGGAGAGATGATCCCGAGAATGCTCCGGATTGGATTTATCAGGAAGGTAGTGATTCTAAGTTTTATTGGGTTCGTAGTATGAATCCTTATGAAGAAGCTGTGAAAGATTGGACTCCTATGCAGAAACATACAGTTAGTGTCAGTGGTGGAAGTGCCAAGACAAGGTACTATATATCTCTTGGTTACCAACGTCAAGAAGGTATGTATAAAATTAATACCGAAGTGCAGAATCGTTTCAATGGTTTGATGAATGTTGAAACAGAAATTAACAAATGGTTTAAGGTTGGAGCAAAAATCAGTTATAATTCCACTAATTATGATGAACCTTATCTTAATCCTCAGAAGGGAACATTATGGAGTGCTATGATGGGGGAGACCAGTCGTAACATCTGTAGTCCTATAAGAACATCATCAGATGATCCACAACCAGATATGTGGACAGATAATATTTTAGGATGGTTGGCTTATGGTGCTACTCGTACCACTAAGCGTACAAATGCTGTCTTTAACGTCACTCCGACAATTACCCTGATGCCGGGTTGGACAATAAAAGCTGAATTGTCATATGCCCCCAATGAGTATTTTCAGAAGAAAGTAATACCAACGCGTGAATATGTGGTTAATGATTGGTCGTCGGTTGTAAAGACACATACAGATCCGTCCAGTGTGGATGAGACTGTGACTCATTCTGATTATTATACCATAAATGCTTATACTAACTATAATAAGACATTTGGAAAACATGATGTTGGTGCTATGATTGGTTTCAATCAAGAATGGTATACTTATCGTCAGACGTACGCAAAAGCAGAAGGAATATTGAATACGGATTTGCCTTATATCAATTCGGCTACGGGTAACCAATATTCTGGTGATAATGCCAATCATTGGGCCATTCGTGGTATGTTTGCACGTTTAAATTATGTGTATAATGGTCGTTATTTGTTGGAATTCAACGGTCGTTATGATGGAACTTCTCGTTTTCCCAAAGCTGATCGCTTTAAATTCTTTCCGTCTTTTTCAGCCGGTTGGCGAATTTCTGAAGAAAATTTCATGCAGCCTTTGCGTCCATGGTTGGACAATTTGAAGATAAGAGGGTCATGGGGCTCTTTGGGAAATCAGAATGTGGATAACTATGCTTATATATCGGAATATAGTAGTGTGGATTATGTTTCTTGGAATATGGGAGGAAGCCGTCCTATGGGTATTTCTCCAGGTGGTCTGATTTCTCCATCATTGACATGGGAAACTGCTACGACTTTGGACTTTGGTATCGATGCCACTTTTTTAAAGAATCGTCTGGATTTCACATTTGACTGGTATACACGTGAAACCAAAGACATTTTAATGGCTGCAGACAAATATCCGGCTGTTTTGGGCGTTTCCGCTCCTAAAAAGAATTCGGGTATTTTAAAAACGAATGGTTGGGAATTGAGCATGACTTGGCGTGACCGTGTCAATAAGGATTTCAGCTATGACGTGAATTTTGTCCTTTCTGATTATATCACGAAGGTGAAGAAGTTTGACGGTAATCCCAATATGTCTCTGTCTACTCTTTATGATGGTAAGGTGATGGGTGAAATTTGGGGATATACTTGTTTGAGTATTTTGCAGGAAGATGATTTTACCATTGATGAGAATGGCAAATATATATTGAATGGACCGAGCCAGACAGATTTAGGGTCTACTTGGTATTCTGGAGACTTGAAATTCGCGGATTTAGGAGGAACTCCCGGCGATGATGCCAACAAGACAGATGCTGGTCCTGATGGAAAGGTAAACAGTGGAGAAAATACAATTTACAATCATGGTGACTTGCGTGTTATAGGTAATAATACTCCGCGTTTCCGTTTTGGTTTGAATACGAATCTCAATTGGAAAGATTTCAGTTTGAATGTCTTTTTCCAAGGGGTTGCCAAACGTGATGTATTTATTAGTAATAACATGTTGTTTGGTGGTAGTGACTCTGCCGGAAACTATGATACGTTTATTAATTCATGGACACCGGAGAATACAGATGCCAAATATCACATGTATGGACGGAGTCAGAATTTGACTACTAATACCCGTTACTTATATAACGGTGCATTTATCCGTTTGAAAACATTGGCATTGGGTTATACTTTGCCTCGTGAGTGGACTAAGAAAATTACTCTGAATACAGTGCGTGTCAATCTGTCTGGTTATAATTTGTTTGAGATCTCAGGTATTCCTAATGTTTTTGATCCTGAATCTATTCAATCGGCTTATCCAATGATGCGTTCGGTAGCTTTGGGAGTTCAAGTTATTTTCTAATTTTAAATATTCTGATAATGAAACTGAAACATTATATTTTTGCTTTGGGATTGATGTCCTCGCTGGGGGCATGTAACGATGATTTTATGGAACGTTATCCTTTGGATGTGCCGACAGATGAGACTTTTTGGACTTCCGAAAGTGACTTGAAATTGTTTTTGAACAAGTTTTATCCGACTTGGATTCAGGGGCATGCCAGCGGATGGTCAGATAGTAAATATCTTTATCCTCTTCCTGTAACAGGTAGTCCATTAGTTTATGGAGATGTGTATAGTGATAATGCTGTTCGTACAGGAAATGAATTCAGTGAATTGGGAGAAAATAATAAAATTCCGACAGGTTCAGGTTCCAGTGCAAATGGATGGTCCTGGAGTAATTTACGAAATGTCAATTATTTCCTGACTCATTATACACGGGCTTATTTACCCGCTGAAACCTTGAAAAAGTATGTAGGTGAGGCTTATTTCTTTAAAGCATGGGAATATTACCGTAAGGTAATGATTTTTGGTGATGTACCTTGGATTACAAAAGATTTGAATACTGATTCCGAAGAATTGTATGCACCTCGTACACCTCGTGCCGAAGTCATGGATTCTATTTTACTTTGCATTAATAAAGCGGTAGATGGTTTGCCGGAGAAGGGGCAGGAAGAAGATGGGCGTTTGAATAAGGATATGGCTAATTTCCTGAAAGCACGTATCTGTCTTTTTGAAGGTACCTATCGTAAGTATCATACAGATTTGGGATTGGATGGAACTAAGTTTCTTCAGGAATGTGAGACTGCATGTGAGGCTTTATTAGGCAAATATTCTTTGTATAATGGAGCAGGAGCCACATCTTATTATAAAATGTTTACGGTAAAAGGAGTTAATGCGTTTGCTGATAATCCGGAAGTGATTTTAGGACGTACTTATATTCCCGATGAGTATGGTACGGCTTTCCAACGGTATTATAATCAAAACAATAGCAATCGTCAAGCTATGGGAGCTACACGAGGATTACTGGAAGAATATTTGTGTGCTGACGGACGTCCTATCTATATTGGCGGGGCTGACGGAAATTATCAAGTGAATCCTCTGTTTAAGGGCTATGGCATGTGGAAAGAGTTGGATAACCGTGATCCCCGTTTGACTCAGACTATTTGTAAGCCTGGTGAATACGTTACCATATGGGGAAATGGTAAAGTCGATCCGGCAAATGGCATTTTGTATCCATCAGTTTCCTATAACACCAGTGGTTCGACTGTAACCGGTTATCGGTTTATAAAACATTGGATGGGCGACCAACAGGAAATAGATGATGTAACCAACGGTACACAAGCTGCAATCGAATTTCGTTATGGTGAATTGTTGTTGATATATGCTGAGGTTGAATATGAATTGAACGGAACTTTGACACAAGATCAGGTTGACATGACTATCAATGCTTTGCGTAAACGTGCAGGTTTTGATTTTGAACAGTATCCTTCCGCACGGTTGGTTGTAGGGCAGGAACCTGAGGATCCCCGTTTGGATAAGATTTATCGTGAAAAATTGGATTATACCGTTAGCCCGTTGTTACGTGAAATCCGTCGTGAACGCCGAATTGAGTTGGCTATGGAGAATCATCGTTATGAAGACTTGATGCGATGGAAAGCCGGTAATTTGTTTACCGTACCTTTGAGGGGTATGAAGTTTACTGAAGAAATGCAGGCTTTGTATGATGGTTCGCATACGGACAGACTGGATGGTGGAAGCGCTGCCACCGCTATTGTCGGGAAGGATGTCTTCCTGGATGACGAAGGTTTCATTATTTGTTATCCAAAGAGTCCGTACAAACAGACCGTCAATGGTGTACTTCCTTGGCATGATTATCGTTATTTATGGCCGATTCCTGCTGAAGAAATTCGTTTGAATCCTAACCTGACTCAAAACCATGGATGGGAAGAAGCGGATGCTGATAAATAAGTAATCATTGTAAAATGCAAAAGTAAAGATAGTGAAGAATGCCTACATTCTATCACTATCTTCTTTTAGTACGCTCGGCATGAGCATTGTCTAACGGGTGAAAGTC
>UMBZ01006493.1_pt1 | contig 12603 bp, 12 predicted proteins | sample 1964091 | NCBI WGS metagenome assembly UMBZ01 (sample SAMEA4835954, study PRJEB28245) | human gut metagenome | biome: gut microbiome; material: fecal sample | place: Denmark | collected 2008
ACATAGGAACTTTCACTTGTCCATTCGCATATTGCAGTGCTGCACATCGCAATGTTTTTTTATCCGTCTTATTCTTTTTTTTTATACCCTTTCAGAATGCCTTCTGAAGCCGATTCTTTAAAATGGTTTACGCTTAAAATCAGAGGAAAAGAATTTTAAGCTTTATCTGACTTGGTGAAAGAATATTACTTTTCTGAAAGGGCGTTTATTGGTTACAATTACGGATTTTAAAATTCATTCCATTGCATGTTTATCAATGAAATGTTAACTGATATCCTTTTCCTCTGACAGATTTTATGTTTATGTCAATGTATATTAAGTCCTTTTTTAGCTCTTTGATAGCTATCCTTGTACTCTAATGCTTCATCTTTTAATCCGTAAGATTTATAGATCTCTTTATGTCCTAAAAAGAAAGATTCATTCTTTATAAATAATCTGAAATATTTTAATGATTCCCCTTTTAGATTAATTGTTTTCTCTCCTTTTTTGATGATGCCATTCTTTTCATCCCAAAGTATATCATTATTTATTATTTTCCATTTTGTATTATCAGTTGTTCTTGTTTCAACCTCAAGGGGGATAACGGTTTCTTTTATTTGCACCTTTCTGTATCTCTTTATGAAAATGAATACAGCTAACGCAATAGTGTTCAATGCTATTAATATATATAATGTAGTATTTCCTATAAGTACATGCAATGGTAAATATACGTATGCCTTTAATGTTATATCATTTTCATGTTTATAGTCTTTTCTGTATATTTTTTCATGTATAATTTTTGTTCCATTTATAGTTTTAGTTTCAATGCTGTTAGTTGTTTTCCCATTGTATGTACAGCAGATGGATGACTTCATGTTTAATCCATGATTTTCAATTTCTTTTCTGAAAATACTGTCCAACCTATGCCTGCATGAGTCTTGCATGATAAGATAAGCTTGTGATGTCCAGTCTATTTTTTCACTTGCTGAGACAGAGATTTAGGATTATATCTGATGTTGAAATTGGAAATGAATGATTCTCTTTCTTTTTCAATAGCCGATATAAACGCAATATTGCTCTTATCTCTTATGTTTCCTTTGTTTTTCATTATGGAGTAAGATGCAATAACGACCATGAAAAACATATAAAAAATAATCAATCCTGTAATCTTGATGTTGTTCTTTTTCATTTTGTATGTATTCTGAAACTGAAAAAAACTGAGAAAATGTATGTAAAGTATTTGTTTTACAGATGTATAGTAGATTCTCAGAATTCTCTCAGTTTTATCTGTTGTTTTTTTTATTATCTTTATCGCAAATATATAAAGAAAAAATGTTATGATAATAAGTTAATAAGGAGATTGAAAATTATGCTAAGATACATTATCTTTTTTATTTCAGTATTTTTATTCTCATGTTCTCAAACTGTAGATAAAAATAGTATTGATAAGTTATTCTCTAGCTGTGATACACTAAAATATACAGCTTTGAGTGCAGATGGACATTTATGGGGGAAGCCTTTTAGTATGAAATATATTGATTCAATGCTTTTTGTATATGACGATATAGCAGGAGAGAATATATTTCATCTGATAGACTTGAATCATGGAAATAAGGTTTATGGTTTGGGTAGAAAAGGTCAAGGGAGCAATGAATATATAATGCCTATGGAATATTTGCCATGTGGTGATACTGCCATTGCTGTATTTGATTACGCCAACAAAAAGTTGTCTGTTTTGAGTATTGATGATTTTCTGAATAAAAGGAATGAGCCTGTAGTTTGCTATAAGGATACTTTTCCGGGGACTATCAAGCTGTTCCATACAAAATATAATTCAGAGTTATCATTTGGTTTTTACGATGACTGCATGTTCTATCTGCAAAAGAACAATAAGATATTGCAGAAAATCGGTTTTTTCCCATATCGTGATTCCCAAGAGAAACAAATTGAAAACCGTTTAAGAGGATTGGCATATCAGGGAATTCTTCAGAATAACCCTTCAAATGATAAGTTTGTTTATGCTGTAAATAATGCTGAGATTGTATGTTTCTATCATATAGACTCTTTAGCAGTGAATAAAGTGTGTGAATATCAATATAATTATCCTCAGTATCGGCCAATGCATAAAGGTGAAACGAGAGCAGCCCCTGTCAGTGTCGATAATATTAGGGCGTTTATGGATGCTACAGCCAGCGATAACTTTGTTTATCTGCTATATTCAGGTAAAACATATAAAGAAGATGGTTTGAAATCTTTTGAAGGAAATATTATTTATGTATTTGATTGGATGGGTAGGGCGTGTAGAAAAATAATTTTAGATTTGCCTGTATTCCGCTTCTGTGTGGATAAGGAGGATAAGGCGATATATGCATTCTCTAATAATCCTGATCCAGTTCTGGTTCGCTTTTCTTTGCCCTAAAATAGCAAGAAGAGGAGAATAAATAAAAGAATAATATATAATCGGGTAATATATATATAAAAGAGTGGAATCATGAATTACGTATCTGCAAACAATGAATACCATGTTCCACTTCATATTAAACCCATCCGATTGAAAAAAGGCGGTTAAACCGATGTGAAGTCAATTATAAAATCATATTTTTGTAGTCTTCTAATGTATTAATAAAAACAATTATAATAAATGAGTTTTATGAAAAAGTCAGTTTTTAAATTTTTATTTGTAGCTGCATTTACAATAACAACCAGTTATAGTGTTTATTCCTCACAGCAAAGTGCTGATATGTCAGATTTAGTAAAGGCAAATGTGGAAGCTTTAGCTCGTAGAGAAGGTAGTGGAATTCCTTTTAAAGGATCTTACTTCAATTGGGATAAAGGAGGTTGTTGTGGGCTTGGTAATTGGAATGATGAATGTAGGGTCTCTTATTTTTGTAAATAAAGATTTGATTGTAGGGCATGAAGAGTTGTTTTTACCTATTTTGTTGTCTTTGTCTTCTGTCTGCTTGTCATAAGACAAACTTATCTGGTTCTATACAGGTTGATTTGACAAAGACTGAAGAAGCGATAAATTATTCAAGTTTCGTGGATTCAACAGTGATTGTCACGTTTGAGTTGAATGACAGCTTGCCAATCAACGGTATTTCAGGACTGTTTTTTGATGAAGGCAAACTTTTTGTCAAGGACAGCGGGCAGGAAGGTATTCTTGTTTTTGATGAAAAAAGCAAACAGTTACTTGTACGGTTGAATGCGTTCGGTGAGGGACCGGAAGAAATAAAGCGTATCGGCGCATGGTGTATTGATTCCTATCAGAAGCATATATGTATCTTCGATAAAGGAGACATGAAGTTAAAGGAGTATGATTATTCAGGCAATTATATATCCTCTTTGCCTATGGAATATTTCCTCCTGGATATGGTGAAATTAGAGAAGGAGGATATGGTTTGTTTCTATCCTATTTATGCTGGTCACGAACAGCCTGAGGGTGTCTGGCTGGATAATATGGGACATTTTAAAAAGAGCCTTTCTTCGCATGTTACAGAATCTTGCAGGTTTCACTATTTTCCCATGATGTACAACTGGAACGGCTCATCCGCTTATTATTATGACAGGAACTGGGATGAATTATTCCTTGTGACATCCGACACACTCCGTCCGATGTATACCTTTGATGTAAAACAGGCAATACCTCTTTCAGTAAAAGGAATGCGTGATTTAACGCCTACAGAACTTGACGGACGTTCTATTGTTCACCAGTTTGCCTGTTCGGATAGTTTTATCCTGTTTTCCTTCCACACATTCCACCAGTCTGATATGATGAGCAAGGACATCACATGGATGTTGTTTGATAAAAGAACGGGAAATGTTTCTGTTTCGAAATTTCTTAGGAATGATCTGGGTGTAGGAGATAAAATTAAAGGTTATGCTTTGTATTACAAGGATGACCATACATGGATAAGGGTAGATGACACTCTGGATAGTGTGATTAGATTGGAATACTTGTACTTGCGATAATTATGATAATGTATATCAAAAGACTATAGGTGGTATGAGATTCAACTCGGTAATGCTGCAGTTCTGACTGTAAATTAATCAGGTGATTTCTCTCGCACGTTTATTTTCCTCTAACGTATTAATTAAAAAAAACAATAAAAAAAGGGCTTTATGAAAGCTGTGTTTAAAGTTGTTTTTAATAGTAACCTTTTGATAAAAAAACACTTCTGATGAAATTTTATTATATATACTTAATGCTTGTACCTTTTATGTTTTCTTGTAGTAGAAAACAAGAAAATAGTATAAACCAGTTTGATAATATAGTAAATCTGTCTGTTTCTGATAGCTTGTTTTCAGACAAAGAATTGCCTATGGGGACAATCATGGGTATGAAGAGCTGGAAAGATATACTAATAACCTGCCATAACGCTGATGATTATAGATACTCTTTTATTGATAGTAAAACAGAAAAGCTGATAGCAAGGTGGGGACAAAAAGGAAATGCGCCGAATGAATTCATTGATTTTGGTTCGGATTTTTATGTTCAAGATTCTTTGCTTGTGTTCCTTTCTTCTATGAAGAAATCAATAAACTACGTGTCTATTCCAGCTATATTGCGTGGAGAAAAAGAAGTCTTGGTTAAGACTGAGATTTATCCATATACGGCGGATTTTAGGCCATTGCGTATAGTTCCTATTGGAAATAGGAAAGTGGCAACAGGACTTTTTAAGCATGGAGTTCTGGGTGTACTTGATGAAAATAATAATACTATTTACTATAATAAAGTAGTCAATGATTCTGTTTATGTCTTTTCGGACCAAGGGGGTATGCAAAAATGTTATTATTTCAAATTCAATAATAGGAATGTCCCCGACGATGAAAAACAGAGCTATGACAAACTTGTTTCTTCAAAAGGGAAAGAGGAATATGTATATTTTAATGATTGCCCCATGATTCTAAACAATTTTATTGTAGGGTCAGTTTTTCAAAACGGGAATAAAGGAACTTTTCTATATGATACTGAAAAAGATAAAGGAGGAATAAAAGAGTGGAGAGCCAATAAAATTGAGCTGTCAGATATTATTCTTCCAATAACGACCACGCAGAATTGTGTTATCGGATGGATGGATTATTCAGTCTATGAAGCTTTGTCAGACAAGAGTATGTTTTCTTCGGAATTGACACAACATCTAAATGACGGTGGGCATGTTTTGGTTTTTTACTATCTAAACAATGTCCAACAATTATAATACATATTCAATATGAATGGTTCTTTAGTAATTCTTAAAATTCTTGTGATATGAAGATAGTTAGTTTTATTATCTGTTTGTTTTTAGTAAGTTGTGTCGGTAATAGTGGAGGAAATATGCCATATAATAAATATGGGGATTCAGTAGCGTTTTGCTTAAAAGAAGTGAATATATCTTCATCAGATGTACTTCAGTTGAAGGATTATCCCATAACAGGATTTATAGGTGGTGACTCTTTACAGAGTATTGTAGGATATAATTATAGGACTCATTCTTTAGACAAAATAAGATTATATGGCAATCCTTCAATATCTTCATTTCAGTTGAGCAAAGAAGGACCGGATGGTATATTCCCCCGAGTGAAAAGTATTTGTCCTGTTTCCGATGATTCGATTTGGGTGTATGACGGAACTTTCATTTCCTTATTAAATAATTGTGGTGAGATTTGTCATAAAATCTCTTTCCCTTCAGATGTACAGGTATTGCTGGAAACTAATTATGCCATGCATACAGCTAAGCTTTGTTATGATAGAGAGAAAGCCTCCTTATATTATCCGGTATTGAGAGCAGACTCTGTATGTGTTGAAGAATATGATTTGAGTAAAGATACTGTTGCCCGTTCTTATTTTCTAAAACCATCTTTGCTCAATCCTGATAATGTGGCAGAGTATGGAGATTTACGATTTCCTAATGTAAATGTTGTAAATGGAAAAATCATTTATAATTATCCTTATGAATCTACTATATATATATTGGATATGAAGAACGAAAAGTATTATGAAATAGGAGCAGCCAGCAACTATACTTTTAATGCGGCTCCACAATGTGATTCTAAGACAGATTATTCTGTATGGCAACGTTATGGATTTGAGAATACACATTTTTATGATGTTATGTATTTGCCAGATTTGCAAATTTATGCTCGTTTCCATATAGAGGGAAAGAGTATGAGTGCATCAGAAAAACTCACGCAGAGTTTTTGGGACAGTAAATCATTGTATCTGATGCTGTTTGATTCTGATTTTTATATAATAGGTGAGACAAAAATGAAAGTTAATACATATAGTCCTTTTACCAGTTGGTGTGCTTTATCCAATGCAATTTCATTGTTTAAAAATAATAGTTTGTCTGATTCTCTGGATTATGAAGTGCTGAGTTTAGACCTTATTTTACCCGATAAGTAACTTCGTTTTCTTTTTGGAGGACTATCAATCATGGCAATACTTCGGTAATTACCGATGTATTGATATATAGAACATCTTATAAAAGTATTATCGTATGAAAAATATTTTCTTTTTTATTATAGTCATAATATTGAGTTCATGTAAGAGAACCAACCAGGAAAAAGAAATAATTATAGAAAATAGAATTATAAATCCTGTTGTTCATCGAATTGAAGTAAAACAGTTGTTAAACGTTGATAAAATAGGAGTTTATGATACATTATCTGTTTTTATAAATAGAGGTACCGATAGTATTTTTTATATGTATGACTCTTCGGATTTTACCTATAAAGGAGCTTGTGGTGGCATAGGAAATGGACCTGAAGATTTCCAATTCCCATTTTTTTTAAGTAAAGCAGACAGTAATAATGGTATTATAAATCTTTACGATGTTAATGCGGCAGCCTTTAAGGGAATAAATGTAAAAAAACTGTTTCGAAAGGAGCCAAATGCAATAATGTCAAAGAAGATGCCTGCTTTGCTTATAGGTTCACCTGATTTACATTTAAAGAATGATTCTTGTTTCATAGGGAATATAGACTCTGGTAGTGGATTATATTTCATTTATGATTCGAATGAAGATAAGATAAATTGGGTTGAATTCCCCAAAATCTTACAATCTCCACATGGTGATTTCACGGTTATGAATATGAATCGTATAACCCTAAACTTTGAGTCCGATAAAGTCGTCTCAGCAATGGGATATTATAATCTGTTATTTCTTTATAATTCTGAAAACGAGTTAATAAAGACTATTCAATTAGGGTATGATGAAATCAGACCAACTGTTGTTGATGGCTATCATATAAGTAGAGATAATTTTATTTGTTGTAGAGAAATAAAATCCTCGGATAAAGCTGTATATGTGTTAGAACAGAACATAAGGGAAAAAGATTTTGAGAAAGCAGATAACGCTCCTTCCAGAATTGTGGTTTTTGACTGGAATTTGAAGTATTTAAAGACTTATCTTCTACCACATTATTCTCTTGGTTTTGTTTATGATGAATCTCGCAATAGAATTTTGTATACAGCGTTAAATTCAGAGGGAGGAACTGATGTATATTTCTTTTGTTTGGATGGGGATTATATAAAGTAATAGTTTAAAATAAATCGATATTACCTTATTATGTATATTAAGAAATTTTTTATTAAGAAGGATTTTCGAACTCACTTTAATATCTAATCGGGTAATATATAGAAAAGAGTGGAAGCATGAATTACTTATCTGTAAACAATGAATACCATGTTACACTCCATATTAAACCCATCCGATTGGAGAAAGGAGGTTAAACTGATGTGAAGTCAATTATAAAGCTAGCAGTGGTTATTGTTATGATCCTGACACTAATATGTTATTTGATGGAACAAAATATAATTTGTAAATAAACACAATAACGGAATACGTATTCCATTATTGTTAAATTGATTTGATTGATGTATAAATATATTTTAAATATAGTACTTTTAACATGTCTGGTATCTTGTAAGCCTGATAAGGAAAAAGACGTGCCTGAAATAGACCTACATCATTCAGTAGTGCTTGATGAAAACCAACTGCTGCTGGGTAAAGTAAAGGACATGTCTTGGGAGAATGATTCGGTGCTGGTCATCGTAGACTCGAATCAGGATGGTTTTCTTCATTTTGTACATCTTTCAGACAAGAAGGTGTCCGAATATGGCAAAATCGGACAGGGACCGGGTGAGTTTCTGCTTGTCGGTGCTGTTTATCCTGATATGAACAATCGTCCGATTCTGTTTGACGTGAGCAAGAAGGAATGTTTCATGATGCAGCGTGGGGATGAGGGAATATCATTCAAATCTTTGTTCTCTCTGGCGGATTCTTTGATTTGCTTCGAGGTGCTGCCGGTGCAGCACAACCGTTACATTGTAACCGGTTTGCATAAGCACAACCGTTTTACCATTTTGGACGGCAATGGAAATAAAGTAGGGGATTTTGGTGAATATCCTTATAGAGATGAAGAAGAAAGAAAGGTAGACGGATTTGTCCTTGGTGATGTGTACCAGGGAAAACTGGCAGCCAGTCCACACCGTAACCGTTTCGTGCAGGCCATATACAAAGCTAGAATTCTGACTTTTTATGAGCAGTCTGGTGAGCACTGGAATCTCGTCAAAGAGATTCAGGAATCGTTTCCCAAATATAAATATAATAGTCCGGCAATAGAGACGGACACTCCTGTAGGCTATCTGGATGTGTGTACCACTGAGAAGTATGTATATGCGCTTTATTCCGGGAAAAACTACCGGGATGATAAGGAGGCGGCATTCAGCGGTTATACGATATAAGTCTACGGATGGGACGGTACATTACAGAAACGTTATCTGTCGGATGTGCCATTGAAGGCAATCGAGGTATCCAAAGATGACGGTAGTTTGTACGCGATAGCCTATCATCCGGATCCGGTTCTGGTTCAGTTTACTTTGTTCGGACAGTAGTATATAGAATTTCCTGGTGCTATAAAAAATGGGAGGCGGTTTGCTGATTATGGATTATAAGTCGAATTCTAGGAAGATAAAGCGCAACGACATGCTGGCCTTCAACTTCCCGCATCCCAATGACTGGAGTCTTCAATAATATATTTTTCTTGTTGCGGTGAAAATTCCTTGCAAAAATCATCGGCATATAATAAATCTATGTAACTTTAGACTCGAGGAACGATAGTGGTAATCGTTTAGATGTTTCATTTTGATACTATAAATAAGTTTATCGCTGTATTTCTAATAATTAGGCTAATATATTAATACTTATTTTCGAACTCACGTATATATTAATCTTTTATCAATTTAATTCAGCCAATAGGTTAATAACTTTAAAGAAAATAATATGAAACAGACAGTTAAACTCATCGCTGGCTTTTGTGTAGGATTAGGCGTGCTATTAAACACACAATGCTCACAGCCAGCCCCCGAAAAGGTCATCGTTAAGCCACAGATTTTGGCTGTGAATAACAACGTATTGGAAATAGACAGCATAGTACGCACCGACTCATCAACTGTATTACACATACAGGCTTTCTACCGACCGAAATATTGGATTAAGATTGACCCGAAATCTTTTCTGACAGATAACTTAGGTCAGACTTATCCCATCCAGAAAGGCGTTGGCATTGACCTTGGCAAGGAGTTCTGGATGCCCGAATCCGGACAAACAGCTTTTCAACTAGTCTTCCCTCCCTTGCAAACCAAAGCTACGTATGTCGATTTTTCAGAAGGAGATTATCAGGGAGCATATGGTTTATGGGGCATTCAGCTCACCAATCAGAAGAAACTTCAGATAAAACTGCCAGATGGAGTTAAAGAAGCCCACATCGACCCGCACGAAAGTTTGCCAGACCCTATATATAAATATGGTATGGCCACCCTGAAAGGGCAAATCTTGAATTATAAACCTGGCATGGCTACGGAATGTACTGCGTATCTCACGGGCATACTGCAGGAAGAACGAGAAGCAAAGAATATTGATATCGCCGACGATGGTACCTTTGAACTGCAAGTGTCGGCCGTAGCGCCTTTCTACAGCATCCTTAACTTGCCTTACGGACAGTTTGATTGTTTGTTGGCACCAGACGAAACCACACAGATCTACATCAACCCAACGGAATGTGCACGCCAGAAATCAAAACTCCGTAGGGAGGATGCGGCCATCGGCAAGCGCATATATTATGCCGGTTACCTAGCAGGACTGCAACAGGAGATGGCTGACCACGAACTGCTGGATATTACCTTTGCCAGTAATTATGAAGACTATCTGAAGACAATGAACCAGATTGCAGGCATGACGCCGGATGAATTTAAGGCCTATCTATTACGCCAAATGGACGAGAAAAAGCGTCTGATTGAGGCTAGTTCTTTCAGCCAAGCGTATAAAGAGTTGGCGCACATCAAATTATGTCAGTCTACAGCTAGCTCCATGACTCGTGCGGAAGCATTGCTAAAGGAAGCGCATATTATGAAGCATCAGCTCAACACTAAAGAGAGCAGAGACTATTACAAGAATACACGCATCGATATTCCTAAATCGTATTTCGACTGCTGGAAAGAAATGCCACAACTATTATCGCCGTACGCATGCTACAGCAGCACCATGGGTGATTGGATTCATGGCGTGAGCTATCTACCTCAGTTACCGAGTATCGTGGCAGAAAATAAAGACATGACCAAATTGTTACAGGCCGACAGATTACTGCTCGGCATCCAGAACTTCAATACGCTATCCGAAAAACAGTTGACTGAAGTAAAGAGATTGCCAGAACACTATCGTCAATTGCTCGAAGCCGCAAACCAAAAACTGCTCGATAAGGTGGAAGCAAACAAGCGCAAGGTGGGTGCCAATATCCATAATAATATAGAAAAGGTAAAGAATAAGGACTTATTCCCCGCTATTATATCGAAGTTCCGCGGTCACACGCTGCTCATCGATTTCTGGGCAACCTGGTGCGGACCTTGCAAAATAGGACACAAAGAAATGGCTCCTTTGAAAAAGGAATGGAAGGACAAAGACATCGTATATATCTACATCACCGGTGAAAATTCACCCGAAGGGGCATGGAAAAACATGATTCCGGACATCCCTGGCGAACATTTCCGCATTACCCAATCACAATGGGACTATTTGTCTAAAGAACTTGGCGTGAGTGGTGTACCTACCTACATTTTTGTCGATAAGAACGGAAACATGGTGCACAAGGTAGTAGGTTTCCCAGGAGTTGATGAAATAAAGAAACAATTGCAGAAAGCCATGGGTGCAAAATAGCATATTCTAAAGAGGGGGGGAGTATTCCCCCTGCATATATAAAAAGCTAAAAAATTAAAGCTCTATTTTCGCAATTGTGTGACCAGTTCATGATAATTAGGAGTTATGCGAAAGATACTGAAAGATTGTTTTCCCGAATTATAGGGAAGATTAGCGCACTTACAGTCCTCCAATATATTAACTACAAAAATAACAAACCCATTGACAAAGTTAAATATGCGCTGATTTAATTCCGCCAACTGGTATATTATTATATATGTATAAAAGATTCGTTTTTTTTGTTACAATTTTACTGTCTGCTTTAGTAGGTTGTACATCCCAGAAAAGAGAAGCTAATTTAGTGGTAGAACAGGTAGACTTTGGGAACGTGCAAACGTACAAAAGTTCGGAGCTGATAAGTGTGGAACGCCTACTACCTTTGGAAACCTCCGACGAATCATTGTTTGGAAGTATTGATCAGTTGGAAGTATGGAAAGACCGGATTTATCTACTTGACACCTATAAAACTAATGCTGTGCTGGTATTTTCGACCACGGACGGAAAGTTTATCCAAAAGATAGCAGGAACGGGAAACGGACCTGGAGAATTCCTCACTCCTCATTCATTTTGGATTGATTACCATGACGGTTCATTGTATGTGTTGGATCGTATGATGTCGAAATTGTTGAAATATAATTTGGAAAATTTGGATTATGAAGCCGAAATCAAACTTCCAGAACTATCTCCGTTAGCTTTCTGTGTTCCAACAGAGGGCGATTATCTGTATTACTTTCCCTTGCGGAAAAAAGACCTTTTCGGCGGCAAGCAATATGTGAAGGCAGACGAGAAAGGAAAGGTTGTATCTACATATTATGATGCTCCGGCTTCTGGCAAGATCTTGCATGGTAATTCGGCTCCATTTTATGTCTACGAAGGAAAGTTGCGTGTTTGCCCCTATTTCTCAAACCGGGTCTATGAATGGGTGAATGACTCGTTGAAAGTATGCTGGGAGATGAAGTGGGGAGATAACACCTTGCCAGAAGCATCTCTCTTCGAAAAATCGGAAGGTTCGGGAGAGGTGATGCGCGAAATCTTGACGAACAATTACATCCGTTTGCTGTATGTATATGAAAACCGGGCAACCTTAGCGGTGAAGTATTACATTCAAAGAGACTTCTACCTGTCGGTTTACCACAAGTCTTCTGGACGGGTTTTCAATATGAAAGCCGCTGCCGTGCAAGACGATTTGGGCTTGGGAGGTGTGTTTCCGTTGCCCGTCGGTACTGATGGAGATAGACTGGTGGGTAGCCTTTCGCGGCTTGATTTGAAAGAAGAAGCAGTTTCTCCTGCATTAAAGGCTTGCCTGAAGCAGTCGGATGAAGAAGGGAATCCGGTATTGGTTTTTTATGAGTAAGTACTCAAATTAGGGCTATATTTTGAAAAAAGTATCTTC
>UMBZ01006006.1_pt1 | contig 12492 bp, 10 predicted proteins | sample 1964091 | NCBI WGS metagenome assembly UMBZ01 (sample SAMEA4835954, study PRJEB28245) | human gut metagenome | biome: gut microbiome; material: fecal sample | place: Denmark | collected 2008
ACCATCCAACATAGAAGCCCCAGCCCAGTCTTGAAGCCCCATCCCAGCCTTCCCCAAGGAGGAAGGAGCACCACATAACCACCTAAAACACAGCAAGAAGGGGCTCCCGCCCCTTGGAAATGGGGACTATTGTGAGGGACTTCAACTCCCGTACAGGACAAAAGGGAATGGGAGAATAACACAAAAAGATTTGCAGTTTTTCAGGGCTTCGCCCTATGCGCCAGAGTGGAGCGGAAATATCCACGAGAGCAAGCTCTCGGATATTCACCGCCCCACCCTGTCGCGCCTGCCCATTGGCAGGCTGAAAAACCACAAATACAAAAAGTCCGCCTACGGCGGTAAAAAAAGCCCGGCTCGCGCCGGGAAAAAAAAGATTACCCCATAGACCAAATACCGCGGATTATATGACTCGCAACAATCAACACGCTCCAGCCCAAAAGGATGAGAAACACAAGCACCCTTATCTCAACATAACACATGAGGAAGACGAAAAGGATAAGGCACATAGTATATAATAGGTTTGTACCTTCTCCACTCAGGGAAACCCAGAGAGGAACTTCTCGGTGGGACTCCCGCCCCTTGGGGAGGGTTTGGGGAGGGGCCTCTATTAGCAGCTGTTTTTTTACCGCCAACGGCGGACTTTTTGAACGGCCAAAGGCCGCTTTTTTTACCGTCGCGGCAGCTGTCGTCATGCACCGCATGACGGTGGGGATGGTGGAGACGACACGGAGGAAAACTCGTTTTCCGACAATCGGCACCACCAGCCACACCAAGGCGAAGCCGACAGCCACCGCCACGGCTTTTAGTATTTATTTCATCCCCTTATAGACGCAATAAATGGTGGATAAAACGTGCAATAGAGCCCACCCAAGCAACAGGACAATGGAATGAAATGGGTAAGTGGATATTATCAGAAGATAGACTCACTGGTCTCGGTGGTAAACCGCTCGAGCGCCTTGATGCCCATGATGGAATTGCCGTGCTTGTTGAGTCGCGGACTCCAAACGGCGATGGAATAGCGCGAGGGATAGACTGCCACGATGCCGCCACCTACGCCGCTCTTGCCAGGCAGTCCCACGAGGAAGGAAAACTCGCCCGCCTCATCGTAGAAGCCACAGGTCTGCATGATGGCGTTGATGCGTTTCACGCCCGACGCACTCAACTTCACGCCGGCGTGGTCGAAGGGCTCATCGCTCTTGGCAAAGGCGACAAAGGCTCGAGCCAGGTCGCGGCAGCTCATCTCCACAGAACATATCATGCTATAGAACCGCAGCACCTCGTCGACGGGGTTGTGCAGATTGACATAATGCTTGAGCAGATAGGCGATGGAAGCGTTGAGATAGGCGGTCTCGTACTCCGACTCTGCTACCTCCATCGAATAGTCGACCGTGACATTGCCACTAAGCTGGCGCACAAACTGGATGAAGAACTCCTGGGCATCGTCGAGATGAGACAGCAGCACGTCGGCCACCACCAGGGCGCCGGCATTGATAAAGGGATTGCGTGGGCGGCCATGCTCGTACTCGAGCTGCACCAATGAGTTGAAGGGCGTGCCCGACGGCTCTTTTCCTAAACGCATCCACAGGTTCTCTCCCTCAAGGCTCAGCGCTATGGCAAGCGAGAAAACCTTGGCTATACTCTGAATGGAAAAACAGGTGTCGTAGTCGCCATACATACAGTCGTCGCCGCCGAGGACGCTCAGATAGATACCAAACTTGTCGGGGTCTACACTGGCGAGCGCGGGGATGTAATCGGCCTGTCGTCCCAGTTGGGCATAAGGCTGTATCTCGCGGCAAATATTCTCTATAATCTCTTGGTAATTTCTGTCGTGGATCATGTCGTGGATGGTGGTTAATAGTATGGGGATGCCCACGCTTCATGATGGGCCGCGGGAGGCATCCCTCTTGATAGTTGTGGATGGTAAAATTGATGGAGAAAGCGGGTTATGCCTTCTCGATGAGCACCACGGCGTAGGCGCTGATGCCCTCTTCTCGGCCGGTGAAGCCCAGTCGTTCGGTGGTGGTGGCCTTGATAGAGACATCGTCCTCGTCGATGCCCATGACATGGGCGAGACATGCCTTCATCGCGGGCACATGCGGATTGATTTTGGGCCGCTCGGCACAGACGGTGGCGTCGACATTGCCCACACGGTAGCCGCGGCTGGCTATGAGGTCGATGGTCTTGGCAAGCAGTATCTTGCTGTCTACGTTGAGTGTCTCTGCCGAGGTGTCAGGGAAATGATAGCCTATATCGCGCATATTGGCTGCACCCAGCAGGGCGTCGCAGATGGCATGGATGAGCACGTCGGCATCACTATGGCCCAACAATCCCATGGTGTGGGGGATGCGGATGCCGCCGAGCCACAGTTCGCGGTCGGGCACCAGCCGGTGGACGTCGAAGCCCATGCCTACTCTAATCTTTGTCATAATATATAATAAGGTGGAATTAGCGACGGCGGAAGATGTCCTTGATGCCGTCCATATCAAAACTCAGGGTGAAGCGCATCGTCTGGTCAAGCGGGTTAGTCTTGGCGGTGGCGATGACATAACCGGCGTCGAGCGAGAAGACCTTCATGCGGAAGCCGGCGCCCACGGTGAAGTACTTGCGGTTACCCTTGTTCTCGCTCTCGTGGTGATAACCGGCGCGGAGGAAGAACTTGTCGTTGTACTCGTACTCTGCGCCCACGCTCCAGTTGATTTCCTCGAGCTCTTCCTTAAATCCGTTGGGCGCATCGGTGAAGCTCTTGAAGATACCGCTGATGGACGACACGTTCCAGTATTCGTCCTCCATGCGCTGCTTGTACTGCTCTTCGTCCTCGCCCTCCCGCTGCTTGGGGTAGGTAGGCACGAGCAGCTTGTTGGCATCGGCGGCGAAGGTGATGCGATTGTACTCGTCGATGGGCACCTTGAGCGAGGCTCCGAGGCGCAGGTTGGTGGGGATGAAAAAACTGTGGTTGTCGCCACCGAAATTGATTTTACTACCGATGTTGGAGATATTCAGTCCCAAGCCCAACTGGCACTCGCGCTGGCCCAGATTGATGTAGTTCTGGTAGTATGCGGCGATGTCGGCGGCAAAGGCTGAACCGGGCTGGGTATCTTCATTGAAGTCAAAGGTAAGGTCGGAGTAAATCCATCTTACGCCGGCGGCGATGGAGAAGGTCTCGCTGAGCATGAGCGAATAGGCCACATCGAGCGACATCTCATAGGGGTTGATGGTCATGGCATTGTCTTCGGTGTGACCGTCCATGAAGACCTCGCCCATGGAGAAGTAGCGCATAGAGGCCGACACGGCACTGTAGTCGCCTATGCGGTAGTAGCCGGCGAGGTAGGCCACATCCATATCGTTGACCAGCTGTCGCAGCCAGGGGGTATAGTTGAGCGCCACTCCGGCACGCGAAATGGCAAAGGGGTACTTGGCGGGGTTCCAGTATTGGGAGTTGACATCGGCATCGGTAGCCACACCCACATCGCCCATACCGGCTGCACGTGCGTCGGGGGCTATCGTCTGCGAGGTCACCGAGGTGTTGACGGGATTGAACATATCTTTCTTGTCCTGGGCCTGCACCGTGGCAGCAACCATGACAAGGAGTATGGTGAAAAGAATAGATGTGAGCTTGTTCATTATACTTCTACTATTGTTATGCTATAGGATAACGGAGACTACCGCCTAATTATTGCCTAAGACGATAAGTTTCTTTGCTTTGGATGTTTTCTTGCTGCCATCAGAGCCTGCACGCACGCGGTAGAGATAGACTCCCGTCTGGAGGCGTCCGCCGGTGTCGAGCGTCAGGTCCCAGTCTACGGTATAGGCTCCCGTGGCGGGCACACCGTTCTCGGAGTGGGTCCAGAGGAGGCGTCCGCTCATGTCGAAGACCTCGATGTCGATGTCCATGGGACTGCCTGTGCGGTCGTGGGTGATGATAAAGGTGGTGTAGGTGGTGGCAGGGTTCTTGCTCAGACCCACGCTGAAGATATTGGGCTCGAGTCCGCGCACCACGGTGAAATCGAGACGGGCGGTAGAAGCATTGTTGAGCACATCCCAAGCCCGGAAGACGAGGGTGTGCTTGCCCTCGGTGAGCTCGGGTATATTATAATAGGTGGTGCCACGGGTATAGGTACCGAAGTCGAAGGCGAAGTTGTCGTTGAGGGTGTAGGTCTTTGCCATGTCGCCGTCGATGACGAGCTGCAGATCGTGGCCGATGCCGCTGCCGGTGGCGTTGATGCCGTCTTCATCTGTGATCTCTGCCACGAAGTAGGGTGTGGTGTTGACCTTGCCTCCGTTGACAAACTGGGGCGAGTTGAGGTAGCAGTAGATGGATGGGCCTATGGAGTCGGTGGTCACCTCGCCTCCGGCTACGGTGAAGCGGTCGAAGACGCCGTGGGCCTCGCGCTGGTGGGCATTGTCTACGGCGTAGAGGTTGATGAGTCCGGTGCCGTCGGAGTAGGATATGTCTTTGGGCACGGCAAAGGTGAGGGCGAAGCGGCCGGCCCTGACGCTGTCGGAACCATGGTAGATGACGCGCTTGCGGTCGTAGTAGGTGAAGGCTTCCTCGGCCTCAGTCTGATTGTTCTGCTTGCAGGTCACCAGTTCGCGCACATCGCGCACGGTGGCTGTCACCACTCCGTCGAAGTCTTGAGCCTGCTCGATGTGGCCGGATATGCGCGCCACCTTACCCACCTGCAGACGGGCGTCGGCGGTCACGGGCACACCGTTGATGCTGTCGATGACAGCGGTCATGGTGGGCAGATTGAGCGTCATGGCGGGGTCGCCGAGGAGGGTAAACTGCAACTTGTTGACGGTGACATCCTGTCCGGTGGTCACCATCTCGTTCTTGGCCAGACGCTGCGCCTCGCCGAGGGTGGTGGGGCGTCCGTCGGTCACGGTGAGCACGTGGCGCAGGTAAGCCATATTGAGCGGACGGTTGTAGAGGGTCTGCACGGTGCGCGTGGTTCCCCAGAAGGCTACGGCTCCGCCCTTGGCATTGCATACGGCGGTCTCGCCTATCGTGGGCTCGACACCATCAAAGGCCATGATGTCGCACGATGCCGTAATCCACAGGGGCAGATTGGCATTGCGCGCCTGTTCAAAGTCGTTGATGGTCACCACCCGCTCATGCGACAACTGCTCGGCGCGGCCGTGGCCGCTGTAGTCCATGATGAGCGCGCCGGCAGCCATCTGCTGCTTCACATCCTGCGAAGCGCCGGGATAGGCGTGGCCGGTGGCCGACGACTCGCGCTGGTATGCGTCCCACATCACCTTCTTGATATGATAGCCGGGATGGAGCGCAGCCACCTGCTCGGCAGCCATGTCGACATCCTTCATGTGGATATTCTGGTTGCCGTCGTCTCCCATAAACATAAGCACATTCTGCCATGCGCCGGCATTGCTGTTGGTCATGTAGGCCTCTATCTTGTCTACCACGCCCTTGGCTGCCTCGGCTGTGGTCACGGGTATTCGTCCCACGGCGATATCCTCCTTGTCGCGGGCGATATCGGTGCCTTCGCCATCGTCCATCAGCGTGAAGAAGCCATCGTTCACGTAGCAGTAGAGCTCGCTGAAAGAGTTCTCACTCTCGTAACACAGCAGATAGTCGTCTGCACTGAGACGGCGGGTGTCGCTGATGAGCATGCGATTGTCCCACACGGCGTCGCCGAAGAGCAGCAGATAGCGCGGCATGTCGCTTTCGGTCTCGGCGCGGTCGTAGAGCATTTTGAGGTAATGGCGGTAGGCGCTGGCATCGGGCGTTCCGCTGGAGAACTCGTTGAAGAGCTCGTCGGCAGGAACGATGGTCACGCGCATGCCGTCGCGCTGCTCATGGAGGCGTTTGATGCGCTCGGCTTGGGCAAGCAGCTTCTGACTGGTGGGAATAATGATGACCATGTCGGCAGGACCGTCGGCATGGTGGTTCTGGTTGGTAATGTTGTAGACGTAATCGGGGACGGGGATATTGCCCGTCAGGCTGGGAGCCGGACGCGGTGAGTCGAAAGCCATCGAGATATAGTCGGGACGCACCGTCGAACTGCCGATGGTCTTGATGACGAGTTTGGCGTCGGAGGCATAACGGCCTATGCGGTAGGTGGCTGTCGCCGACGCTCCCTTGTCATAGCTCTGGGGCATAATGCTGATGGTGCCCAGCAGCGAGTCGGCCAGGGACACATCCACACGGCTTTCCCCACCAGCCGACACGGCTACGGTTATACGGGCTGTCTGCTGCGAACCGCTGAAGGCAGGCAGACTGTAGGCGTAGGAAGAGTTGAAGGCGATGGGGGTATTCTCATAGAGGTTGCGGCCGCCATGATACCAGGCGTAGTTGTCGGTCTCGTGGAGCCAGTGGTAATCGTGGGGCGAGGGATAGATGCTGCTTACAAACTGGGCGGAATCGATGGGCGTCACAGCCTCATCGGTCTGGGTGATGAAGTAGTAGCCATACTGTGAATAGGGATTGCGGGTGCGCACGGTGGCATCGTTGGCGCTCCAGCTCACGGGGCCTTGGGCGTAGAAGAGGCGCTTGCCGCCGACCTGGCAGATGGGCACCTCGCGCAAATCATCATGGGCTTGCAGACTGGCACCCGTCAGCTTCTCGTCGATGAGGGCGCCGCCCATGCCATAGACATGCACACGCGAGAGGTCGGTAAATCCGGCGCAGCGGATGAGCGACTCGGTAATCTGGTAGACTCCGCTCTCGCTCACGCGTATCTTCGCCCATCGTCCTTGGGCCAGCACGGAGTTGGCGGCATAGCGCTCGCCCACAGGGACCACTGCCGCACGCTGGCGGCGACGGGCGGCACGACTGAGGAGGCGCGACTGCACATCGAGCATGAAACTGACGAGCAGCTGGTGACGGCCTCCGCGGAAGACCACGGGGCAGAAAGCGACCTCCAGGCTGGCCTGGCGGCGCGAGGTGACGATGTGCTGGGTGATAAGGGGGCTTGCGCCGGGCTGGACATCATGGGTGGCAAGCCGGTAGCGGGCTACGTCGGCAGCCGTCATGTCGATATATTCGGGATAGGCTATGCTGACGGTATAGACACTGTCGGCATAATCGCCCGAGAGGGGTATGGCGCAGGCAAAGGTGGGGGCCACGCTGTCTATCTTGACCTGCTGGGCGGTCAAATTATAAAACTTCTGCGCCCGGGTTGTCATAGCCGACGCAAGAAGTATCATGACTAATATGTATCTGACTGATTTCAGATGGCTGATGGTTTTATGTTTCAATATCGTCTCACTTACAGTTAAACTCGAGCACCTTGCGCTCTTCTACATAACCTTCCAGATGGTCATCGATATGCACGGGACCCACGCCGGCAGGGGTACCGGTGAAGATTACGTCGCCTGTCTTCAGGGTGAAATACTGGCTGATGTAGGCCACTATCTCGTCGATGCCGAAGACCATGTCGGCGGTGCAGCCTTCCTGCACGGTCTGTCCATTGATATCGAGGTGGAACCGCAGGGCCTGCACATCGAGAAACTTGTCCTTGCTGACCCACTCGCCGATGGCTGCGGCGCCGTCGAAGCTCTTGCTGAGGTCCCAGGGCAGACCCTTCTCGCGCAGCTGCTGCTGCACGTCGCGGGCGGTGAAGTCGATACCCACCGTCACGGCATCATAGTAGCGATGGGCGAAACGCTGGGGAATGTTCTTGCCCAATCTGCAGATGCGTATCACCAACTCGGCCTCGTAGTCTATGCGTCCCATGAAGTCGGGAACGAAGAAGGGTTTGCCCGACTTGAGCAGCGACGAGTCGGCCTTGGTGAATAATACTGGGGCCTCTGTCTTATATAACGCGCCATCCAACTCTTTATTGTGTTGGATGTAGTTCATTCCGATACCAAATATCTTCATTGTCGTTTTCTTAATGTTTCTACCGATAAAGTTCAGTTCCAATCTGTTGCAAAGTTACAAAAAAAGATGTAACCACACGACACAAAAAGGCTGAATGTAATGCTGTTTTTTCAGCGATTGGACACCTCTTCCAGGACGTCATGGATACGCCCGATGAGATAGAATGGCAGATTGACGAGTCTGAACGTCTTGCCTTTGGGCGTATTGACCCTATCTACGGAATAAGGTTTGGACCATATCCTTACAGCCACATCGTGGTCGCAACTGTCCATAAACACCTGGAGCGAACGCAGATGCGAGTTGGAACCGCTCTTGACCTCTATGGGATAAAGCTGCGACTCGTGGTTGATGACAAAGTCGACCTCGGCACCATTGTTGGCCTTGGCCCAGAAGGCTCTACGCTGCCCCACACGGTCGTCGAGCGACAGCAGTTCCTGTGCCGTCACCTGCTCGGCTATGTGTCCGCGCCAGGAGTCTACCATATCTGTCGAACCGATAATCTCACGGCGTATACCGGCTTGATAATTGACCAGCCCAGTATCAAACCATATCAGTTTGGGCATCCTCCGCGTCTCGGGAACCAAAGGCAGCTGGGTCGAAGACACCGGATAGACCAGCTCAAGGAGCATGGCCTTCTCAAGGAGACGGAAGGCTTCACCCACCTCACGCGATTTATACCCCGAGTTGGCAAAGTTGCCGAGCGTAATGGTCTCGCCGGCCGACGCCCAACCATACGAGAGGATAAACCTCACGGTGTCTGTCAGCTTGTTACCAGCCACATATTTCTCTGCATCATCCTTGTAGGCTTGCACCAGTGTCTCATAGACATCTTCAAGGGCAACAATATCACGTGTTTCGGCATATTGCTTCACTGCCTCGGGCATTCCACCAACGATGGCGAAAAGGTTGAACCAATGCATCATCTGCTCATGAAACGCCACGGTCATCTCTGGCTTTTCTCTCAATAAGGCCAGCAGATTGTGCTTGCCCGTTGCACCCAGAAACTCGTAGAACGAGCAGGGCCGCAAGGCAAGATACTGCACCCGCCCTACCGGAAAACTTACCTTTACATCAATGAGATTTTCGAGCAGACTGCCAGCGGCTATGACATGGAGGTCGGGGCGCCGCTCGTAGAAATATCTGAGCAGTCCGATGGTCTTAGGCGAATTCTGGATTTCATCGATGAATATGAGGGTATTGCCAGGGGTTCTCGCCTTGCCCTGACTGGCAAAGAGCATGTCAACCAAATCGTCAAGGGGAATTGCCATCTCAAACATCCTGACATTCTCGGCCATCTCCATGTTGAAATAGAGATAGTTGTCAAACTGCTTGCCAAATTGGTTGACAACCGTTGTCTTGCCCACTTGCCTTGCACCTCTTAATATTAATGGCTTGCGCCGGCTTAAGGTTTTCCATTGCTCCAGCTTAGCCAATATCTGCCGTTCAAACATAATGAATTATCTTGACTTGGTGCAAAGATATGGAATTTTCTTGAGTTCCAGAAACTTTCAGACTATTTTGTTACAAATCCGGGGCAACAAACTGCTATTTTTGTCGCAAATCAGGGGCAACGGGCCTTTACTTTTGTTGCAAATCATGGGCAACAACGCGGTATTCTTGTCGCAAATCAGGGGCAAGAGGGCTATCTTTGGGACGACAGACACAACCTCTGGAGCCAGAACAATGGCCTCGACGGCGACTCTGACCAGTGGAAACGGGTCAGAACATCTCTTCGCTCTTCTTCTTGATGGTCTTGAAGATATTGGACCATGCGTTACCCTCTTCCTTCTTGTCCTCGGCGTTGCGGTCTTTCTGCTGCGAGTTGTCCGACTTATGGGAAGCGTGCTTCTTGGTAGCGTGGGGCTTGGTGGCGTGTTTTCTCTTGGTCTTAGTTGTGGGCATATCGCTCTGCTTCATGCGCTCGGCCCACTCGCCAGTAAAACTGTAGCCTGCCTCGGTTATCTCGAAGTCGATCTCTGGCAGATTGACACCCTCGGCAGGACGATAGGGAATCTCGCTGCCGTTGTAACGCTCCACCCTCACGGTGCATACGCCCTTGGCAAGGATGTCGAGCTCCTTGGCAGCACGCCACGACAGGTCGATGATACGCCCACGGGCAAAGGGGCCACGGTCGGTGACCTTGACCACTACAGACTTGTTGTTAGAGAGATTGGTTACCTTGAGCAGGGTGCCGAAGGGATAGGTGCGATGGGCGCAGGTGAGACTGTCGTGATGCAGTCTGTCGCCGCTGGCGGTACGCGCACCGGTGGCGCGTTTGGAATAAAAAGTAGCCTTACCCCTCTGCGTCTGTGCCAGCATAGGGGTAAAGCTCAAGAGTGATAAGATTGCGATAATTACTCTTCGTATTTGTTTCATAAGTTATGTAGCAACCGCGTGTTGCCAGCTTCGTTGCCGACAACCGCGGTCTGTGCATTGTCGCTTACACTACGCCCTGGGCCAGCATAGCGTTGGCTACCTTCATGAAGCCGGCGATATTGGCACCCTTGACATAATTGATGTAGCCATCGGGCTCAGTGCCATACTTGGCACACTGGTCGTGGATGGAGCTCATGATGTAGTGGAGCTTCTCGTCGACCTCGTCCTTGCTCCAGTGCAGGCGTATAGAGTTCTGAGTCATCTCCAGACCCGATGTTGCCACGCCACCAGCGTTGACAGCCTTGCCGGGAGCGAAGAGCTGCTTGGCAGCCACAAACTTCTCGACAGCCTCAGCCGTACAACCCATGTTGCTCACCTCAGCCACACACAATGGGTGGTTGGCGAGAATCATGTCGGCGTCGTTGCCATTGAGCTCGTTCTGGGTAGCACAGGTCAGATAGATGTCGGCCTTTACCTCCCATGATTTCTTGCCTGCCACAAATGTAGCCTCGGGATAAACCTCAGCATAGGGCTGGCAGATGTCGTTGCCACTGGAGCGGAGCTCGAGCATATATTCTATCTTGTCGCCGCTGACGCCTTCTGGGTCGTGGATGTAACCGTCAGGTCCACTGATGGTAATCACCTTGGCACCGAGCTGGGTAGCCTTCTTGGCAGCACCCCAAGCCACGTTGCCGAAACCAGAGATAGCCACTGTCTTGCCGGCGATGTCGAGGCCCTTGTCCTTCATCATGTGGTTGACGAAATAGAGCGCGCCGAAACCGGTAGCCTCGGGACGGAGGATAGAACCGCCCCACTCTATGCCTTTACCGGTAAGAACACCTTCATAGCGATGAGTGAGCTTCTTGTACTGGCCAAAGAGATAGCCAATCTCACGACCGCCTACGCCGATGTCGCCTGCAGGAACGTCCTCATCAGGACCGATATAGCGATAGAGCTCGTCCATGAACGCCTGGCAGAAGCGCATGATTTCGGCATCACTGCGACCGCGGGGAGAGAAGTCAGAACCACCCTTGGCGCCACCCATAGGCAGCGTGGTGAGCGCGTTCTTGAATGTCTGCTCGAAGCCCAGGAACTTCATAATAGAAAGGTTGACAGAGGGATGGAATCGTAGACCGCCCTTGTACGGGCCGATGGCGCCGTTGAACTGTACGCGATAACCTATATTGACATGCACCTCGCCATTGTCATCTACCCATGGCACACGGAACATGTGTACACGCTCGGGTTCTACGATGCGCTCGACGATTTTGGCCTTTTCAAACTCAGGATGCTGGTTGTAGACGTCCTTAATAGACTCCAACACTTCGCTCACTGCCTGAAGGAACTCTGACTCACCAGGATGCTTGCGCTCCAGGTCTTGCATGATTTTCTGTACTTCCATAGTGGTATTTGTTTAAGTAATTGAGATTTACAGATTGTTTATTACTATGGCAAAAGTAGTGTATTTGAAGCAAACAAACAAGAAAAAACGCATTTATTTTACTCTCCCCACTTACTTTTCGACATACGCCAGGCCGGCGGGACGGCAGACCGCGACGACCGCCATGATGCAAATTAAAACAAAAAGCATGAATAATGCCACAAAAAGCAAAATTATCTTGACGCAAAGCATACTAAAAAAGTTTTTTTGATATACCTTTGCATAATATAAATATGTGTATTATGGAATCGAAGATACCTGCCCAATGGGAGAAGTTCTATCTCAAAGATGTGAGCTTTGTCAATCTGATGATGCGACGCATCTACAATGTGCTCATCGTCGCCAACCCCTACGACGCCTTCATGCTCGAAGACGACGGACGCATCGAGGAGAAAATCTACAATGAATATATGCTGCTGGGACTGCGCTATCCGCCCACCTTCACTCAGGTGAGCACCACCGAGGAGGCCGAGAAGATGCTGCAGACCACCAACATAGACCTGGTGATATGTATGCCCGGCAACGCCGACAACGACGCCTTCGCCGTGGCCCGCGACATCAAGCACAAGTTTCCCCACATGCACTGCATAGTGCTCACTCCGTTCTCGCATGGCATCACCAAGCGCATGCAGCACGAAGACCTGTCTATCTTCGACTACGTATTCTGCTGGCTGGGCAATACCAACCTCATACTCTCGATCATCAAACTGATAGAGGACAAGATGAATCTGGACCACGACATCCACGAGGCGGGTGTGCAGATGATTCTGGTGGTCGAAGACAGCATAAGGTTCTATAGTTCGATACTCCCCAACCTTTATAATTATATACTGCT
>UMBZ01029969.1_pt1 | contig 12400 bp, 9 predicted proteins | sample 1964091 | NCBI WGS metagenome assembly UMBZ01 (sample SAMEA4835954, study PRJEB28245) | human gut metagenome | biome: gut microbiome; material: fecal sample | place: Denmark | collected 2008
CTTGCTGTGGGTAACAATTTGCACTAATAGCATGCGCATTTTCTGCCGCGAGTAACGCCTACGGCTAATCGCAACTCTTACACAGTTGCCAAGGATAAGCCCCATCCCAATCTTCCCCAAGGGGAAGGAGCTCAGCGTCAAACATTTCAACCTTCTTCAAGGGGATTGAGTTTAATAGGGGGGGGGATTCCAACCTTCACCAAGTGGAACAAGTTTAATACGGGCCACATCCCAGCCTTGCCTTAGGGAAAGGAGTCCTATCTTAATGCGTTAACCTGGGGTGCTTTGGCTTTCTCTCCCCTTGGGAGGGCACTGAAAAACTAAAACCCACTATCAAATTGAAAGTTGATGACGGAGAAACAGCTGTTTTACCCTTTATTATCTGTCTATTTTAGCCTTATTTTAGGCGATTTGCAGAAAGAGAAGTTACAAATCGTAAGCATTTTCCGTTTTGGTCATAAAAAAAGGGGACTTTTTCAGTGCCCTCCCTTGGGGAGAGTTAGAGAGGAACTTTTGGGAGCTGTCGAGGGGCCTCCTCTCAGATATTGTTTTTTTACCGGCGTAAGCCGGACTTTTTTTACGGCCGCAGGCCGCTTTTTGTTCCTTGGTGTCTTATGATGTCATGCTGTGCATGACGGTGGTGATGGCGCTGGCGGCACGAAGGAAAACTTGTTTTCCGGCTGACGGCTGCGTCTATCGCCACAAAGGCGGAGCCTTCAGAAGACGCTGAGGCTTTTTGTATTTATTTTTTATGGTGCAGTATGTCTATATATATAATCTGTATGTCTTTTATATTTAATAAGGTGTAGTCGTAAGCATGATGTAATAATGTGTCAGCATCATCTGCATGGTCCATATTCCTTGTGTAAATAGCCCGTCTCTCACCCCCAAAGTGCTAATTTTGGCTAAAAATAGTGGCGGAAATGGTGGAAAATTAATTTTTTTTGAAAAAAATCGCATTTTTGACTACCCCATTTAAGATATTTTTCGTCTTATTGATGTATATCAAATCGACAACGACGTGCAAGACGAACATTTTTACGACTTGATGGTAGGCTATTTCAGTGACAACCTCAGTACTGAGGAGGTCGCTGAACTCGTGTTGTGGCGCGATGCCAACGAAGCCAACTCCCGCCTGTTCAGGCAGCTTCACACTATCTGGATGTCCATTCCCAATATGGAGCAGTTGGCTAAATATGACAAAGTGCTTGCCTACAAAAAGTTTATGGAGTGCGTGCATGCTCATCAGCGTCAGCGTCGCCATCGCCGCGTGATGTATATGATGCGCTACGCCGCCATCCTTCTTGTCACCGTGGGCGTCTTCTCCTACCTCTTTTATATAAAGGGACAGGATATGGTAGAGTCTCGCTTCGCCGACATCAGCGTCGAAGCCCCCTTAGGTTCCACTACCCGTATGACCCTCCCCGATGGTACACAGGTTTGGCTCAATGCCGGCTCACGCATCACCTACTCTCAGGGTTTCGGTGTTCGCGAACGCAATGTGAAGCTCGTTGGTGAAGGCTACTTCGAAGTTGCCCATAACGAGAAACTCCCCTTCCATGTCAACTCCAGCGCTCTCAAGCTGCGCGTGCTCGGTACCAAGTTTGACTTCCGCGACTACCCCGACGACCCTAATGCTATGGTCACTCTCGTCGAAGGTCGTGTAGCCTTAGGCAGCCATGCCGACTCTGCCAACCGTAAATACCAGTTGCAACCCAACGAGTGTGCCGTCTTTGAGAAAGGCTCCAAGAACATGACCATCCAGGCTTCCGTCGCCCAAGCGTCACGCCAGTGGACCCAGGGAGTACTGATGTTCCATGACACCACCCTGCGCGAGATAGCCCTTACGCTCTCCCGCAGTTACCACCAGCGCATCGTGATTGCCGACAGGCAGCTCGCCACTCTCAACTTCTATGCTACCTTTAACCGCGACGAGCAGACGCTCACTCAGATTCTCGACGCCCTCTCTGCTACCGGGCGCATCAGATACAAACTGCAAGGAAAGACTTACATAATATACTAAGGGCACTCCCCGACTTTATAACTTACTTTTACAACTTTAACCTCAGACACCCAACAAAAACAAAACAGAAAAGAACCTTATCACGAGCCCCACGGTCATAAAGACTGTGCCTGGGCTCGCCCTGATGGCGGCCAGGGAACAAGCCCCACCAACGTAAACAATAACCTACGAATAAGAGTTAATAAATATAATTATCTAATTTAGTACAGTAATGAATATCAGAAAAAAAGGCCTCTTGGTAGGCGCGTTTCTGTTGTGCATGAACCTCGGTGCCCTCGCACAGAGCTTGCAGATGCAGCTCAAGGGAGTCACTGTAGAGAAGGCAATGACAGAATTGAGACAAAAGAGTGGATATTCGTTCGTGTTTGAGTCAGCTGACGTGAATACCGCCAAGGTAGTCAGTGTTAACGCGAAGGATGTCAAGCAGGCTGTGGAGCAGATCCTCCGTGGTCAGAGTGTTTCTTACGAGATTAAGGGTAAGAACATCGTCGTTTCAAAGAAGCAGGGTAAGACCGTGGCTACCGCCAAGGCCAACAATCCCAAGAAAAAGGTAACCGGTACTATCACCGACGAGAACGGTGAGCCCATCATCGGTGCCACCATCAAGGAGAAGGGCACTCAGAATGCTGTAATCTCTGATGTAGACGGTAACTTCGTTCTCAACACCACCGAAGGCGCAGAGCTCGAGATTACCTACATCGGCTATGCCGACCAGACTCTCAAGGTAACTGGCAAGGACAAGTACAGCGTGTCTATGTCTTCAGGTACCAAGGAGCTCAACGAAGTTGTGGTTACCGCCCTCGGTATCAAGCGTGCTGAGAAGGCTCTGAGCTACAACGTACAGCAGGTGAGCGGTGAAGACCTCCTCACCAACAAGGATGCCAACTTCATCAACTCCCTCAACGGTAAGGTTGCCGGTGTGAACATCAACGCCAGCTCTGCCGGTGCAGGTAGTGCCTCTAAGGTTGTGATGCGTGGTACACGTTCAATCGAGCAGTCAAGCAACGTGCTCTATGTGATTGACGGTATTCCAATGTTCAACCTCGGCTCCGACGGTGACTCTGGTTTCGGTTCTAACGGTACTACCGAGGCTATCGCCGACATCAACCCCGAGGATATCGAGTCTATGTCAGTGCTTACCGGTGCTGCCGCTGCCGCTCTTTACGGTAACCGCGCTTCTAACGGTGCCATCGTTATCACCACCAAGAAGGGTAAGGAAGGCAAGACCGAGGTCACTGTAAGCCAGACCACTGAGTTCTCTTCAGTTTTCCGTACTCCCGACTTCCAGAACGCTTACGGTACAGGCAGCACACTGCGCGACGCTGGTGGTGAGTCTTACAGCTGGGGTGCCAAGCTCAACGAGACCAACTATCGTGGCTATGACCCCGTAGACAATTACTTCAAGACAGGTGTTGTCACTACCGAGGCTTTCACCCTCTCTACCGGTACTGAGAAGAACCAGACCTATGTTTCTGCCAGTGCCCTCAACTCAGGCGGTGTAATCCCCAACAACGAGTACAACCGTTACAACTTCACCATCCGCAACACAGCCAAGCTGCTCAACGACAAGCTGACTGTTGACGCCGGTGCAAGCTACATTATCCAGGACGACCGCAACATGACCAACCAGGGTGTATATGGTAACCCACTGGTAACCGCATACCTCTACCCCCGCGGCAACTCTATCGACGACCTCAAGATGTTTGAGCGTTGGGATACACAGCGTAACCTCTACGTTCAGAACTGGAACGACCTCGTAAGTGAGTTCGTAGGTCAGAACCCCTACTGGATCAACTACCGCAACGTACGTACCAACCGCAAGTATCGCTATATGCTCAACCTCGGTGCCAGCTATAAGCTCACCGACTATCTGAGCCTTGCTGCACGTATCCGCGTAGACAACGCCACCAATACCTACGAGAAGAAGTACTATGCTTCTACCAACAAGACTCTCGCTGGTGAGAACGGTCAGTACGCTCTCGTGAAGACCGATGACAAGCAGACTTACGGCGACGTAATGATGACTTTCGACAAGCGTTTCTTCCAGGACCGTCTCTCTGTCAATGCCAATCTCGGTGCTATCATCTCTGACGTTAAGCAGGGTGTTACCGGTATCGACGGTCCTATCAATGAGAACCTCATCCCCAACGTATTCAACGAGTACCAAATCGACCCCAACCGTGAGAAGCGTCAGCCCGGTGGCTACCACGACCAGACCAAGTCTGTCTTCATGAGCGCTGAAATCGGATGGAAGAGCCAGTACTATCTGACCCTTACCGGCCGTAACGACTGGCCCTCTATGCTCGCTGGTCCCAAGTCAAACAAGTCTTCATTCTTCTATCCCTCTATCGGTGCATCATGGATTGTATCACAGACATTCCAGTTGCCCAAGCAGATTGACTTCTTGAAGGTTCGCGGTTCATTCGCTTCTGTTGGTATTCCTTTCCCACGTTGGTACGCCAACCCTGTATATGAGTGGGATGAGGCCAACCGTCAGTGGAAGAGCCAGACCATTTATCCTATGTACAACCTGAAGCCTGAGACCACAGACTCTTGGGAGTTCGGTTTGCAGACCCGTCTGTTCAAGCACTTCAGCCTTGACCTGACACTCTACTGGACCAAGACTTACAACCAGACCTTCAACCCCGACATATCAGTATCTTCTGGTTATAGCACCATGTACATCCAGACCGGTAGCGTAAGCAACAACGGTATCGAGTTGGCCCTGGGCTATGAGAACACCTTCGGCAAGCTCAAGTGGGCTTCTAACTACACATTCTCTGCCAACAAGAACAAGATCAACGAGCTCGTAAAGAACTACGTACACCCTGAGACTGGCGCCATTATCAACAAGGATCGTCTGGACCTCAACGGTATGGGTTCTGCTCACTTCCTGCTCAAGGAAGGTGGTTCACTGGGTGATCTCTACTCTCTCACCGACGTAGTACGCGACAGCGAAGGCCGTGTATATGTTGACGAGAACGGTAAGGTATACAAGAACAACAATGTAGGTGACATCAAGCTGGGTTCTGTATTCCCCAAGTGCAACATGGCTTGGCGCAACGACTTCAGCTACAAGGGCATCAACTTCGGTTTCATGTTTGCTGCACGCTTTGGCGGTATCGTTTACTCAGCCACACAGGCTGCCCTCGATGCTTACGGTGTGTCTAAGGCCACTGCCGACGCCCGCGACCTGGGTTATGTACTCGTAAACGGTGAAGACCGCGTGAATCCCGAAACATGGTATAGCACTATCGGTGCTGCCGACGGTATTCCCCAGTACTATACCTATAGCGCTACCAACGTACGTCTGCAGGAGGCAAGCCTTGGTTACACCTTCAAGAAGAACGTATTCTTCGGTATCGGTGACCTGAGCCTCTCTCTCGTTGGTCGCAACCTGCTGATGCTTTACTGCAAGGCACCTTTCGATCCTGAGACCACAGCTACCACCGGTAACTACTATCAGGGTATTGACAAATTCATGACACCAAGCACACGCAACCTTGGTTTCAACATTAAACTCAAATTCTAAGAGTAACTATGAGACAGATTAAAAATATCATAATGAGCGCGGTTGCTGCAGGTCTCTGCCTGAGCTTCTCCAGCTGTACCAACGACTACGAGAGCTTCAACCGCAACCCCAACGGCGTCACCAAAGACGAAACCCAGCGCGACGCCTATGCTATGCGTTCAGCCATGCTGAACCTCGAAGGCTGGGTAATTCCTACCGATGTCAACACCAACCAGTTCACCGAGTGTCTGATGGGTGGCTCTTACGGTGGTTACATTGCTGACTCCAACTCAGGTTTCGCTGGCAAGAACTTCGGTCAGTTCAGTCCTGAGAACGGATGGAGCCGTGTAATGTTCAAGGATGTCATCCCCAAGCTCTTCATCTACTGCGGCGAAGTAGCCCGTGCTACCGACGATCCTATCCCCAATGCTGTAGCTTCTATCATCAAGGTGTCAGGTATCCAGCGCGTTACCGACTGCTACGGTCCTATCCCTTACTCTCAGGTAGGTAAGGACGGTCAGATTACCGCAGCCTATGACTCTCAGGAGCAGGTGTACAACCTGATGTTTGAGCAGCTCAACGCGGCTATTGACGTGCTGACCCAGAACCGTACTGCCGACTTCAGCGACAAGGCTGACCGTGTGTATGGTGGTAATGTGACCAAGTGGATCAAGTATGCCAACTCTCTCAAGCTGCGTATGGCTATGCGTATCTCTAAGGTGGCTCCCGCCAAGGCTCAGCAGATGGCTGAGGAGGCTGTAAACCACGAGGTAGGTACCATGACCTCTAACGACGACAACGCCGAGTTGACACTCGTTTCTACCAACCCCTTCGAGATCATCATGTACGAATACAATGGTGGTGACTCCCGCGTAAGCGCTGATATCACAACCTATATGAATGGTTACAACGACCCCCGTCGTGAGAAGATGTTCACCAAGACCACTTTCGGCGGTCTCGTTGACAACGGCTACTTTGGTATCCGTTCCGGTATCGCCATCCCTGGCGGTTCTATCGCTCACGCATACAGTAACTATATCGTAGCCACCGACAGCAAGCTCATGTGGATGAACGCTGCCGAAGTAGCTTTCCTCAAGGCTGAGGGTGCTCTGCGCAACTGGAACATGGGCGGTACTGCCAAGGAGTTCTACGAGCAGGGTGTAAAGCTGTCATTTGCACAGTGGGGTGCCAATGGTGCCGACGCTTATCTGGCTGACAACACCAGCATGCCCGCTTCTTACAAAGACCCCGCTGAGCTCAACACCTATTCTGGTGCTACCTCACAGATTACCATCAAGTGGGAAGACGGTGACTTCGAGAAGAGCCTCGAGCGCATCATCACCCAGAAGTGGCTTGCCAACTTCCCCCTCGGTCAGGAGGCTTGGGCAGAGTATCGTCGTACCGGCTATCCTATGCTGATGCCCGTTGTTGTCAACAACAGTGCTGGCGTAGTAAACTCAGCCCGTGGTGCCCGTCGTCTGGCTTATCCTCAGGAGGAGCGTCTCAACAACGCCGAAAACTATGTTAACGCTGTAGGTCTCCTCGGTGGTGCCGACAATATGGCTACTGACCTGTGGTGGGCAAAGTAAAACATTCAAAGATAATATAGACAATTATGAAAAGTATCTTAAAATATATCAGATTATCAATGGCATGCATCGCCGCAACCGCCTTTGTGGCAAGCTGCGACACCGATGTAGAGTCTGTTGACATCAACAATCCGGGTGTAGACAACCAGAACCCCGGCCTTTATCAGGACTATCTGTCCCACCTGAGAAACTACAAGAAGGGTCCTCACAAGGTGGCTATGGGATGGTTTGACAATAGCGACAAGGCTCCCAACTCTCAGGGCAAGCACATCCACTCTGTACCAGACAGCTTGGACTACATCGTGCTGACCAACCCCGACAATCTGGCTGCTTTCGAGCTCGCCGAGATGAACGAAGTACGCGAGAAGAAGGGTATCAAGGTGGTATTCGAAATCAACTACGAGACCATCAAGGTACAGTATGACGAAGAGAAGAAGGACTTTGACGCTGCAAACGAAGATCCCACAAAGGTATTCCCCGCTTTCAACAGCTACCTCGTTGATACTGTAAGCGCCAAGCTCGCTCTCGTAGAGAAGTACAACTATGACGGTGTAATCATGGCCTTCAACGGTAAACTTACCACCTTCATGACCGAAGCCGAGAAGGCAGAGTTCATCGCTCAGCAGAACATCTTCATCGGTATCGCCAACGACTGGGCTGACCGTCACGCCAACAAGGAACTCATCCTGATGGGTAAACCTCAGAACATCCTTACCAAGGAAGTGTTTGACAAGGCCAAGTATCTCATTCTGCCCGCACAGAGCGAGATTTCTGCCTCTGGTCTTACCTACCTGGCTCTCAAAGCACTCGAGGAAGGTGTACCCACCGACCGCTTCGTAGCCCTCGTCAATGCTCCTTCACTCGATCCCTCAGATACCAAGACCGGTTACTGGGGCAAGGTAGTAGCCATCAATGGTGCTGCCAGATGGGCTGCTGCCGAGTATAAGGGCTTCGTTCCTGCAGGTATCGGTATCAAGGGTATGAACAACGATTACTATAACTCAGCGTTCACTTATCCCAATGTGCGTACAGCTATTTCTATCATTAATCCTAATGCTAAAAACTAAACAGCAATGAAGAAGATTTTCAAATATATTCCGATGATGCTGGCTGTGTTTGCTCTGGCTTCTTGTCAGGACAACGACGAAGAGAACTTCGGCAACAAGGCATCAATCAATTCTCAGGAAATGAGAGCGGAGACTATCATCAAGGGCAATGCCGGTGATGTGGTTAAGACACTCAGCATCACCATGCCCCGTCCCGCCGAGAAGACCATTAACGCTACCTTCGTAGTAGCTCCCTCTTTGGTAAGCACCTACAACAAGAGCTATGGTGCCAATGCAGTAATCCTGCCCGAAGAGTGCTACAATGTAGTCAACAATAAGGTGACTGTAGACGCAGGTAGTGTAAAGAGTACTGACGCTACATTTGAGTTCACCAACCTGGGTAATCTCGACCGTGAGCTTGTCTATGTACTCCCCGTAGAGGCAAAGACCGAAGACATCGAGCTCGTAAGTGCAGCTTCAAAGTATTACTTCGTATTCCGTGCTGGTGCCCTCATCAACGTGGTTACTAATATGAGCCGCAACTACCTCACCGTACATTGGGCTAACAAGAGCGAGGTTGCCAACCTGGGTCAGATTACCATGGAGGCTCTCATCTATCCCCGTGAGTTCCGCGATCCCATCTCTACCGTAATGGGTATTGAGGGTCGCTTCCTGATGCGTATCGGTGACGCTGGTTTCCCCAATAACCAGATTCAGATTGCTACTGCTCGTGGCAACTTCCCCGATGGTGATTCTAACAAGGGTCTGCAGGCCAAGATGTGGCAGCACGTAGCTCTCACCGTAGACTGCGCTACTCGTGAGTACAAGATCTACGTCAATGGCAGACTGCAGAGCGAAGGCACTATGAGCATGACCGCCATCGACATCCAGGGCAACGGTTCTGACCGTGACTTCCTCATCGGTAAGTCTTACAACGATGACCGCTGGCTTGAGGGAGATATGGCAGAGGTTCGCGTATGGAATATCGTACGTACAAAAGAAGAGATTGCTTCTCACATCTACAATGTTGATCCCCAAACTCCCGGTCTCGTAGGTTACTGGAAGATGGACGACAACACCAGCCCATACAAGGTAGTAGACGCTACAGGCCATGGCAACGATGCTTACGCCAACGAGGCTCTCTCTTGGAGAAACGTATCTCTGCCCGAGAAATAATCCACATTCAATCAACAAGAACAATAAAGAAGATTATGAATATCAATAAAATAAAAGCATTTGCATTGGCTATCCTCGCCGTTGGAGCTATGGCTTCATGTGAGGATGCCATCGATGTACAGCATACTGGTGAGGCACCCTTTGTTCCTTCTACTTCTGAGAAGAGCATCGTATTCCTCTCTGACCAGTTTGGTATGACCAATGCTGACTCGCTGCTGTTCAACGAGCAGGGTACTACTGAGTTCTTTGTCAACCTGACTCAGGTTCTTGGCAAGGATGCAGAGTTCACTGTAGTTTACGACGCTGCTGCGCTCAACAAGTATAACATGGCCCATGGTACCGACTATAAGGCAATGCCCGAGGCGCTCGTAAGCATCGAGGGTACCGCTGTAGTAGCAGCTGGCGAGGCTAAGTCTTCTGCCGTTAAGGTAGGCTACAAGACCGATGCAGCTCTTGAGAATCTCGGCACTTACGCCATCCCATTGGCTGTAAAGGGCAACTCTCTCGCTGATGTTTCAGCCGATAAGGGTGAGTTTGTTTTCTTGGTTAAGGACATCACCCGTATGCCCAACTGTCACAAGGAGAATAAGAATCAGATTGTGGTAAGCTGTATGGAGGTTAACGATGCTAACCCCCTGCACAACCTCTGCTATACTCTGAAGGAGTCTGGTAAACTGGTTATCGACCAGGTTATCCTTTTCTCTGGTAACATCAACTACAACGCTGAGACTGGTGAGGTGTACAACTTCAACAACGAGAACGTACAGCACCTGCTCGACAACCGTCAGAAGTATCTCGTACCTCTGCAGCAGAAGGGTATGAAGGTTATCCTGGGTATCCTGTGTAACCACGACCGTGCTTGCTGTACACACCTTGGTGACGAGGCAGCCCGCAAATTTGCTAAAGAGCTGAAGGCTAAGCTTGAGGCTTACGAGCTTGATGGCGTATTCTTCGATGATGAGTACTGTAACCGTGGTGACTATCCTGGTTTCACTACTTACAACAACTTCTCTCGTCTCTGCTATGAGTGTCGCAAGGCTATGCCTAACGCTCTGATTCAGGCCTACGCTTACAGCGGTACTGCTTATTGTGGTCCCGTTGAAGGTATGCAGCCCGGAGAGTTTGTAACTCATGCCATCCAGGACTACGGTCGCTACTATGACCTCGAAAGAGATTATCCCGGCCTGCCCAAGAGCGGTATGATTCAGGCTTCTTCTGAGTTTGCTCGTGGTAGCATCATCTCTCAGAGCCGTGCCCGTCAGATTGTAACAGATGGTTACGGTGGTACCATGATTTTCTCGCTCAACCCCAATAATGGTTATGTATATCGTTTCAACAACATCACCATTCCTTTCTATGGTGAGGAGACCGTTCAGACTGGCAGCTATGCTAAAGACTGGTAATGTATAAAACAAACTTATTATTACAACAATGAAAGCAAAATATATTTATACCATCATGATGGCAATGGCCCTTACCTTCGGTATGGCGTCTTGCGACGATGATGACAATAACGGCAATACTGAGCAACAGAAGCCTGCCACCAAGACCGAACTCAAGTGTGACATGGATACTGTGAAGGTTGGTATTGGTGAGACTGCCTCTTTCAACATCCTCGAAGGTGGTGGCGACTACAAGGTAATCTGTGAGAACGAGGACGTGGTTACAGCTACTCTCGAAGGAAAAACTGTAACCCTCAACTCTCAGAAGATGGGTCTTACCGGTGTCATAATCTCTGACGCCGAGGGCAATTACAAGCGTGTTATCGTGAAATCTATGTACATGAATCTCAACCTCGACAAGGAAGAGCTCTTCATCGGCATGAAGCTCGGTCATACTGATGGCAAGGCTACTCTTAACGTACTTGAGGGTAACGGCTCTTACAAGATTGATGTTGCTGACGAGACAATCGCTCGTGTAATTGCCAAGACAGAGACTTCTATCACATTCCAGGGTATCAATGCTGGTGAGACAACTTGCGTAGTTACCGACCTTATGGGTCTGCAGAAGACTATCAAAGTGAAGGTTGAAACTACTACAATTCCTTTCACTGAAGATGAAAAGGCTGCTATTCTGGCTATTACCAAGAATGTAGTTAACTGGAATGGACAGGATGGTTACCAGTCGGGTGACTATACCGTGAAAGATCTCGGTGATGGCAAGATGCAGGCTAAGTGGGATTACTATAACTGGTACTATATGACTTGTACTTGGACTGGTGATGCCACTGTAGGCAAGAAGGGTACTGGTACCTTTGTTTACAACATGAACTACGAGAAGAGCTTCGATGTAGATGTAGAAATCCTGAAGAACGATGGTTCTCGTATCTGGGGTATCTGCTCTTGCGTCAAGGATGATTACCTCAATACAGGTTACTTCTGCATAGCGCTTTAAGTAGAACATTAAACAATATAAGATTGCATTTGGGTAACCAAATTTTCTATTAAGTTAGATTTATTTAGTTTTGAGTGGGTCAGGCTGTGAAGTCTGACCCATTCGCTGTTTATGCCCATGGGGAAAGAGAATCGCCATCCGAGCTTTCCAATGTCTGTTCCGGCAGTTAATCTGCAATTCCAGTTGTGTAATAACGCCTACGGCTAATCGCAACTCTTACAGAGTAGCAAGGTTAGTGGGGGTGCTTACCCAGGGTAGCGGTCTTCGCCCGCAACCCTGGGCTGGGAAGTCGCAACTCCTACAGAGTTGCCGCTGCGTGGTAGGTGGAAACCATAAGATTGAGAATAACGCCTACGGCTAATCGCAACTCTTACAGAGTAGCAAGGTTAGTGGGGGCGCTTACCCAGGGTAGCGGTCTTCGCCCGCAACCCTGGGCTGTGAAATCGCAACTCTGTCAGAGTTGCTGCTGCTTGAGGAAGCCCTCCGAGGCTCTTGGTAGGGGATTGTGGCAGATGGTATGCGCCCGATGATGGTTTGGTTAGTCCATAGTGGATGGTGCGCACCCTTGGCAACTCTGTCAGAGTTGCTGCTGCTTGGGAGTTGGAAAACCATAAGATTGTGTACCTTCCTGGAAAAAGTTGAATGGATTTTACATTAACCC
>UMBZ01017728.1_pt1 | contig 12339 bp, 13 predicted proteins | sample 1964091 | NCBI WGS metagenome assembly UMBZ01 (sample SAMEA4835954, study PRJEB28245) | human gut metagenome | biome: gut microbiome; material: fecal sample | place: Denmark | collected 2008
AACGCTGCAAAGATACCTTTTTAATTATTAATAAACGAATAAAAGCGCAACTATTTTCTACATTTTTAAATTATTTATCTATCTAAGATACAATATTCACAATTTTATTGCTACCTTTGCAACCGATAATTTCGCAAAATACAGAAATAAATGAAAATAACTAGACTCTTTTCAGCAGCAGTGATTATGGTAGCTGCGCTGGCTTTTACCTCTTGCAACAACAAGAAGTTCCACATCAACGGCAACATCACTGACGCCAAAGATTCCATGCTTTACTTGGAGAACATCAGTCTCAATGGTCCTGAGAAAATAGACTCTGTCAAGTTGGGTGAAGATGGTTCATTTGCTTTCGAAGAGAATGCGATGGACTCCATCACCCCAGAATTCTATCGACTGAGAATCGCCAACCAGACCATCAACCTTTCCATTGACTCCACGGAAACAGTCAGCGTCAAGGCAGCTTATCCTACGATGAGCTATAAATACGAGGTGGAAGGCTCTGAGAATTGTTCTACTATCAAGGAGCTGTCTCTCAAGCAGATGAACTTGCAGAATACGCTCAATGAGATTGTCAAGAACCCGAACGTAGGCGTAGATTCCATGAACTTGGTCATCGCACGTGTCATCGACAACTACAAGCAAGACATCAAAAAACATTATATCTTCAAGGCACCGATGAAGGCATCCTCTTATTATGCCCTCTTCCAAACCATCCAGTTGGGCGGTACCAACTCCTTGATTTTCAATCCTCGCAACAACAAGGAAGATGTTAGAGTTTTCGCAGCGGTAGCCACCAGTTGGGATACTTATTATCCTAACGCAGAACGTGGCAAGAACCTCCACAACATCGCCATACAGGGCATGAAGGACATCCGCATCATGGAAAACCAGATGGCTTCACAGCAGATTGACGCCAGCAAGGTGAGCGTGAATGGTTGCATCGACCTTGCACTGGAAGACAACAAGGGTGTGACACGCCATCTCACCGACCTCAAAGGCAAAGTAGTACTGCTCGACTTCCATCTCTTCGCCAACAAAGAAAGCGCCAAGCGCATCATGATGTTGCGCGAGCTATACAATAAGTATCATGCCGCAGGTTTGGAAATCTATCAGGTTTCTGTTGACCCGGACGAGCACTTCTGGAAGACCTCTACATCTGCCATTCCATGGATAAGTGTTCGTGACGAGAATGGCATTCAAGGAACAAGCGTACAATCATACAACGTACAGAGCATTCCTACCTTCTTCTTGATAGACCGCAACAACACCTTGCAAGCTCGTGATGTGCAGATCAAGGATATTGACGCAGCCATCAAGAACTTATTATAAGGTTTAGACAATTCACAAGAACCTAATACACTAAAAAAAATGAACAAGAAACTAGTAGTTTTAGCAGCTTTGTCGTTCTCCTTCTTAGGAGCACAAGCAAAAGTGAAGTTGCCACACATTCTTGGCAACAACATGATTCTTCAACAGAATGCAGAGGCCAACCTTTGGGGCTGGGATAAGCCTGGAACCGAAGTCAATGTCACCGCCTCTTGGTCTTCACAGAAATGGACAGCCAAGACCGACAAAGATGGCAAATGGCAAGTGAAGGTACAAACTCCAAAAGCTAGTTACACGCCATTATCCATCACCTTCGATGATGGCGAGCCTGTGACACTCAGCAACATCCTTGCTGGCGAGGTTTGGGTTTGTGCTGGCCAAAGCAACATGGAAATGCCTGTCAAAGGTTTCGGCAACTGCCCTGTGGAAGGTTACAATAAAGCGGTGGTTGAAGCCAACCAATACAAAGGTATCCACTATGTTAAGATACCTAGCGTGATGAGCAACAAGCCATTGGATGACGCTAGCTGCGAGTGGAAGGAGATTTCTCCTGAAACTGTAGGCGAAGCTTCTGCCACAGGATATTTCTTCGCCCAAGTAGTCAACAAAGCGCTTGACATCCCTGTAGGTTTGGTCATGGCCAACAAAGGCGGAACCCGTGTAGAGAGTTGGCTCGACCGTGACTATCTGAAGAAGAACACAAAAGAAGAGACAGACTCTGCCAAGATAGTCAAGAGCAAGAAATTCAAGTGGGACTTTCACTACCCTCTTCTTTGGGGTAATGGCACCTTCCACCCTATTCTTAACTATACCGTAAAAGGCATTCTGTTCTACCAGGGCTGTTCCAACGTAGGCGACCCAGATGGTCAATACACCCAACGTCTCGCCGACTTGGTAGCTCAATGGCGAAGAGATTTCAAGCAAGGAGACATACCTTTCTACTTCGTACAGATTGCTCCTTATCATAATGGTGATATTAATGGCGACTGGGGTCCTAAGCTCCGCGAGCAACAGTTTAACGCTGCCAAAATCATTCCTAACAGCGGCATCGTATGTACCGAAGATCTAGTTTATCCATACGAGGTAGAGCAGATTCATCCATGCCAGAAGCGCCAAGTGGGCGAACGTCTCGCTTATCAAGCTCTCAATAAGACATACGGCATGAAGAACCTCATCTGCGAGAGCATGACATTCAAGGAGATGAAGATAGTAGGCGACACCGTGAAGGTACATTTCGACAACGAATTTGGTGCCTATAATCGCTTCGAGGGAATAGAAGGCTTCGAGGTAGCAGGTGAGGACAAGGTCTTCCACAAGGCGACAGCCAAACATATTTGGCAAGAAGGCAACGACGGATGGAATGAGTGCATCGCCGTAACCTGTCCTGAGGTCAAGAAGCCTGTAGCATTGCGTTACTGCTTCCGCAACTTCCAACTTGGTAATATGGCAAATGCCGGAGGTCTGCCTCTCTTCCCATTCCGAACAGACAATTGGTAAATAGTACATCGGGAGTTTTTTCCAATGACCACACGAGAGGCATAAAACGACCTCCCGTGTGGTTTTTTATTGACGTAACGTTTCACATTACTTCATATAACTATGGCACATATTTTAGACAAATTCAAGTACTGTCCCGTATGCGGTTCTTCCCACTTTGAAATCAACAATGTCAAGAGCAAGAAATGCCAAGATTGCGGATTTTCCTACTATCTCAATGCTAGTAGTGCAACTGTAGCTCTCATTCTCAATGACAAAGACGAACTACTAGTCGTTCGTCGCAAGAATGACCCTGGCAAAGATATGCTAGATATGCCAGGCGGTTTTATCGATATGGACGAAACTGGTGAAGAAGGCATGGCAAGGGAGGTGAAAGAAGAAACTGGACTAGAGGCTACCGAGGTAACCTATCAGTTCAGTTATCCAAACACCTATCTTTATTCGGGCTTTGTGGTTCATACGCTAGACATGTTTTTCAAGGTAAAGGTGAAAGACCTATCCCATGTCGAGGCAATGGATGATGCGGCAGCCTATTATTGGATTCCATTGTCAGAAATACACATAGAAGACTTTGCCTTTGATTCTATCCGAAAAGGGCTCAAGCGTTTTCTTGCAACAGAAAACAAGTCTGCATAAACGACCACTTTTGCTATTCAATAGAAGAAACGGACAGAAAAGAATCGCTTTATGCCCCCAAAACATTAAAAAACTAAAAAAAAACACTATATAATAAGGTATAAGCAAAAAGTTTATTTACTTTTGCAGACCAAAAGAAATTGTGTAAAGCTTATGCAAGAAAATTTAGTAATCGTCGAGAGCCCTGCAAAGGCCAAGAAAATCGAAGAGTTTTTAGGTAAAGACTATAAGGTAATGTCTTCTTACGGTCATATCCGCGACCTGAAGAAGAGGGAACTTAGTATAGACGAGAAAACGATGGAACCCGACTATGAAATTCCAGAGGAAAAGAAAAAACTCGTCACAGAATTGAAAACTACTGCGAAGAAAGCCAAGAAGATTTGGTTGGCTTCCGATGAGGACCGCGAAGGAGAAGCTATCAGCTGGCACCTTTGCGAAGTTCTCGGATTGGATGAGGAGAAGACGAGCCGTATCGTCTTCCACGAAATCACCAAGCCAGCCATTATGGAGGCTATTGAGCATCCACGCCACTTGGACATGAACTTGGTCAATGCACAGCAGGCTCGCCGTGTACTCGACCGTTTGGTGGGTTTCAAACTTTCCCCAGTATTGTGGAGAAAGGTGAAGCCTGCTCTTTCCGCAGGAAGAGTACAGAGCGTCGCCGTTCGCCTGATTGTTGAGCGTGAGCGTGAAATTCAGAAATTCAAAAGCGAACCATACTATCGTGTGGTTGCGATTTTCGCTTTGCTCAACGAAGATGGAAATGCCACAGAGGTAAAAGCAGAACTTGACAAACGTTTCAAGACACATGAAGAAGTGGAGGCGTTCTTGGAGGAATGCAAGGATGCAAAGTTCATGGTAGAGTCTGTTAGCAAGAAGCCTCTGAAACGTACTCCTGCACCTCCGTTCACCACTTCCACCCTACAACAGGAAGCTGCCAGAAAGTTAGGCTTTACCGTCAGCCAGACCATGATGATCGCCCAAAAGTTGTACGAAAGCGGACGCATCACTTACATGCGTACCGATAGCGTCAACCTCTCCACCCTCTGCACCAATGCCAGCAAGGATGAAATCATCAAGGTTTATGGCAATGAATATAGCCATCCACGTGCCTACCACACCCACTCAAAAGGTGCCCAGGAAGCGCACGAGGCCATCCGTCCTACCTATATGAGTGAGACGAGCATTGATGGTACAAGCCAGGAGAAGAGACTTTACGAACTGATTTGGAAGCGCACCATCGCATCACAGATGGCTGACGCACAAATCGAGAAGACCACCGTCGCCATCAGTATCGATGACACAGACGAGAAGTTTGTTGCCAATGGCGAGGTCATCACCTTCGATGGTTTCATCAAGGTTTATCGAGAGTCAACCGACGATGAAGACAATTCTGAGGATTCTACACACATCTTGCCTGCCATGCAAGAAGGTGACGAATTGCAGCGCCGCGAGATTACCGCTACAGAGAGATTCTCTGCTGCACCACTGCGATATACTGAGGCAAGTCTCGTCAAGAAACTTGAGGATTTGGGTATCGGTCGTCCATCAACATACGCTCCTACCATCAGTACCATTCAGCAACGCGAATATGTACAGAAAGGCGACAAGAAGGGCGAGGAACGTTCTTACACCGTTGACTCCCTAAAGGGCATCAAGGTTACACAAAAGATTAAGAAAGAAATCGCTGGCAACGAGAAAGGAAAGCTTTTGCCTACAGATATCGGAATTGTCGTCAATGACTTTTTGATGGAAAACTTTCCAGGCATCATGGACTACAACTTCACTGCCAATGTGGAGCAGAAGTTTGATGACATCGCCGAGGGTAAGACCGATTGGAACAAGTGGATGAAAAACTTCGACAAAGAATTTGAGCCTGAGGTTGACCAAGTGATGAACGCACGCAGCGAGCATAAAGCTGGCGAGCGAGAGCTTGGTAATGATCCAAAGTCTGGACGCCCAGTATTCGTTAAGATTGGTCGTTTCGGTCCTGTCGTACAGATTGGAACTGCCGATGACAAGGACAAGCCTCAGTTCGCCCAACTGCCAGCCGACAAGAGTATCGAGACCATTACCCTGGAAGAAGCTTTGGAACTCTTCAAGCTTCCTCGCGAACTGGGTGATTTCGAAGGTAGCAAGGTATCCATCGGAACAGGCCGCTTCGGCCCATACGTTCTCCACAACCGTAAGTACGTGTCTATCCCTAAGGAGGAAGACCCGATGACGATTACACTGGAGAGAGCAATCAAACTCATCAACGAGAAACGAGAGGCAGAACAGAAACGTCATCTCAAGACATTCGCCGAGGACAGCAAGTTGGAACTTCTCAATGGTCGCTATGGTCCTTACATCGCCTACGATGGCAAGAACTATCGCTTGCCTAAGAACAAGATGGACAATGTGGAAGCATTGACATACGAAGAGTGTATGACCATCATCAAAGAGGCGCCAGAGCCAAAAGCAACACGCCGAAGAAAATAAAAAGTAATAAGAGAGAAATGAAGTCTATCATCATCATCGGATATATGGGTGCCGGCAAGACTACTGTCGGCAAAGCCCTTGCCAAGGAATTAGGCATTATGTTTTATGACCTCGACTGGTATATCGAGTCTCGTATGCACAAGACCGTCAAACAGATTTTTGACGAAAGTGGCGAGGATGGTTTCCGTCAAATAGAACATAACATGCTGCATGAAGTGGCAGAGTTTGAGAACATCGTGCTCAGTTGCGGAGGCGGCACCCCATGCTTTTTCGACAATATGGACTACATGAATCAATTGGGAGAGACCGTTTACCTCAAGGCTTCTCCCGAAACACTTTATGCCCACCTTAAAATGGGAAAGGGCGTGCGTCCATTGTTGCTCAACAAGACGCCTGAAGAGGTTCAAGTCTTCATCCGTGAGCAACTCCAGAAACGAGAGCCTTTCTATGAGAAGGCAAAGCATATATTCGATGTCAACGTGATGGATAATTTCGATAAAATCAATGAGACCGTTGCGCAGATACGCCAACTGCTCAACATATAACCCAACAAAAAAGAACTTTCGTAAAACAGACAAAAAGCAAGACAAGAACAGAAAATGAAGAAATGGACTATTGAAGACTCGAAGGAGCTCTACAACATCTGTGGTTGGGGCACTTCTTACTTTGGCATCAACGACAAGGGGGATGTCTATGTAACTCCATGCAAGGACAACACACAAATCGACCTACGTGACATCATGGACGAGTTGGCTTTACGAGACATCAACGCTCCCGTATTGCTCCGTTTCCCAGACATTCTCGACAACCGCATCGAGAAAACAGCCAGTTGCTTTCAGAAAGCCAAGGATGAGTATGGATACAAGGGAGAGAACTTTGTCATCTATCCTATCAAGGTCAACCAAATGCAACCGGTCGTAGAGGAGATTATCTCTCATGGCAAAAAGTTCAACCTGGGACTAGAAGCTGGTTCCAAACCTGAGCTTCACGCCGTCATTGCTGTTCAGGCACAGAGCGACTCGCTTATCATCTGTAACGGCTATAAGGACGAGAGTTATATCGAACTTGCCTTGCTCGCCCAGAAAATGGGTAAACGAATCTTCATCGTAGTGGAAAAGCTCAACGAGCTTGACATCATCGCCAAAGCTGCCAAGAAACTCAATGTAAAGCCCAATATAGGAATCCGCATTAAGTTGGCATCTTCAGGCTCAGGGAAATGGGCTGAAAGTGGTGGCGATGCCTCTAAGTTCGGCTTGACAAGTGCAGAGCTTCTCACGGCACTCAACAAGATTGACGAGATGGGATTCCATGATTGCTTACGACTCATCCACTTCCATATCGGTAGCCAAATCACCAAGATTCGCCGTATTCAGACTGCTCTTAGAGAGGCTGCACAATTCTATATCAATCTCCACAAGATGGGATACAACGTAGATTTCGTGGATTGCGGTGGTGGTCTCGGTGTCGATTACGATGGCACTCGCTCATCCAGCAGCGAGAGTTCCGTCAACTACTCCATCCAAGAATACGTGAACGACTGCGTATATACATTTGTCGAAGCAGCCAACAAGAACAATATCGAACATCCTAACTTGATTACAGAGAGTGGTCGTTCTTTGTCTGCCCACCACTCAGTCTTGGTCATCGATGTCTTGGAAACCGCTTCCTTGCCAGAGATGCCAGAGGAGTTTGAGGCTAAGGAGACAGACCACCAGTTGGTAAAAGACCTCTATGAGATATGGGACAACTTGAATCCACGCAATATGTTGGAGGACTGGCATGATGCAGAGCAAATCCGTGACGAAGCATTGCAGTTATTCTCCCATGGCATTGTTGACTTGAAGACTCGTGCAGAAATCGAGGCCATGTATTGGAGCGTATGTCATGAAATCAATAACCTCGCCAAGCACATGAAGCACGTGCCAGAGGAACTCCGTGGATTGGACAAGCTCCTCGCCGACAAGTATTTCTGCAACTTCTCTTTATTCCAAAGCCTTCCAGACAGTTGGGCGATCGACCAGCTCTTCCCTATCATGCCAATCCAGCGATTGGATGAGCGACCTACACGCAATGCCACCTTGCAAGACATCACTTGCGACAGCGATGGCAAGATTGCCAATTTCGTAACAGATGGACATATCGGTCATGTACTTCCACTCCATCCATTGAAGAGAAATGAGCCATACTATCTCGGTGTGTTCCTCGTAGGAGCTTATCAAGAGATTTTGGGTGATATGCACAACCTCTTCGGCGACACCAATGCCGCCCACATCTCTGTAAAGGACGGCAAATACAGCATCGACCAAATCTTTGATGGTGAGACCGTAGAAGAAGTTTTGGACTATGTACAATACAACCCAAAGAAGTTGGTTCGTCAATTAGAGCAATGGGTAACCAAGAGCGTAAAAGAAGGCAAGATTTCACTGGATGAGGGTAAGGAATTCCTTGGCACTTATCGCAATGGTCTCTTCGGATACACCTATTTACAATAAAATTCTCCGTTATTTTGCACTCGAGCTGGTTGCAGTGGTTGCGACAAGAAAAAATAATAGTTAAAGAATAAAAAGAAATAATTGTATCTTTGATTATTACTCAAATTAATCGTACTTTTGTAGAGAATTACAAAAGTACGATTTTTTATGATGGATAAAGTAACAGTTGTAAAGGTGGGCGGTGCCATCGTTGAGGACAGCGAGAAATTGGCACAGCTTTTAAAAGACTTCGCTGCCATCCCAGGCAAGAAGGTCTTGGTACATGGTGGCGGTCGCCGTGCCACAAAGGTAGCAGCCGCCCTCGGCATCGAGAGCAAGATGGTAAATGGTCGTCGCATCACGGATGCCGACATGCTCGAAGTGGTTACGATGGTATATGGAGGTTTGGTCAACAAGAACCTCGTCGCTAAGTTGCAAGCCAATGGCGTGAATGCACTCGGATTGACAGGTGCAGACATGGATGTCATCCATAGTCACAAGCGCCCTCTGAAAGATGGAATCGACTTCGGATTCGTAGGCGACGTTGAAAGAGCAGATGGCAAGATGCTCCAGACCCTCATCGAGGAAGGGGTCACCCCTGTCATGGCTCCACTGACCCATGATGGCAAGGGAAACATCCTCAATACCAATGCCGACACCATCGCCAGTGAAACCGCCAAGGCATTGGCTCCTTATTACGATGTCACCTTAATATATAGTTTCGAAAAGAAAGGTGTGCTGAGCAATCCAGATGATGACGACAGCGTCATCCCTGTGATTACCCATGCAGATTTCGAAAAATACAAGGCAGACGGAACCGTGGCAGGTGGCATGATTCCTAAGTTGGAGAATGCACTAGCAGCCATCGACGCAGGCGTGAAAGAGGTGATCATCACCCTTGCAACCGCCATTGATGGAAAGCATGGAACAGTGATTAGAAGTTAATAGAGGTTAAAACGAAAGATTGGTTGTAACTATCTTACAAGTCAATCGTCATTGATTATAGAGGGATGAAAGAAATCAGTTTCCGAAACGATGTTTTGCCGCTGAAGAACAAACTCTTCAGATTGGCACTCCGCATTACTCTCAACAGAGAGGAAGCAGAAGATGTCGTGCAAGATACACTGATGAAGGTTTGGAACTCTCGCGACAAGTGGCAACAGCTTGAATCTATCGAAGCCTACAGCCTTACCATCGCAAGAAATCTCTCGCTCGACCGCATCAAGAAGATGGACAACAATAATGGTTCATTAGAGGAAGAGCAAGTGGAGAGACAAGACCAAGCTTCCACCCCATCCGAGCGAATGATTCAGAAAGACAAATTGGACATCGTGAGGAAAATCATAGACGAGTTGCCTGAGAAGCAGCGCTCTTGCCTCCAACTTCGAGACATCGAAGGCAAGGCATACAAAGAGATTGCAAACATCCTGAGCATTACAGAAGAACAAGTAAAAGTAAATATCTTTAGGGCTCGTCAAACCGTTAAACAAAGATTTCAACAATTCGACAGATATGGATTATAAGTACATCAACCAACTTTTGGATCGCTACTGGAAGTGCGAGACCTCTTTGGAAGAAGAGGAAATCCTTCGCACATTCTTCAGCCAGGATGAACTTCCTGCCGAGCTGAAGCCTTATAAGTCTCTCTTCTCCTACGAGTTGAGCGAAGCTAAGAATGAAGCCCTAGGTGAAGAATTCGACCAAAAGATGATGTCTTTGATTGAAGATGAATACAGCAAGGAGCCTAACAAGGCGAAGGTTGTATCACTGACAGAGCGCTTGAAGCCACTATTCAAGGCTGCCGCTGTCGTTGCAATCTTCTTGACATTGGGCAATGCCGCTCAAGTACCTTTCCAAGATGACTCTGCGAATATTGAGAATGTGGGAGCCATCAAGGCAACAAGAGGTGCTTCCGTCGCACTTGGCGGTGACTCCGCAACGGTTGACTCCATGCAGCACTCTAGCATCGACAAGATGACCACAGAGCCTGCAACAACCATCTTGAAGTAGTAATTTCTATGCTTTCTCTATATAATAAAATCATGTTTAGTAAAACAATTAAGAAACTGTGAAGTTTCATTTCTCTCAAATTTTTCATAACATACTAACGTAATAGGGCTGCCAGGATGTACTGGCAGCCCATATTATTTTATTCCCCCCATCCAACAAGCCTGATGGGATTAAAAAAACTACATATCTACAAATTGATGGATTCACTATCCGAATGCGGTTTGCGTCCCACCAAGGTGTGTGCATTCAAAAAGTCGAGTGATTGATACTCAGGCGCAACAACAATATAGCCAAGCCTGTCCAATACCCCATAAAGGTAATTGTGGTTGTTTAATCGGAAAATGGCATGGTCACCCCGAAATGGAGAACTCCTGGTCCGTCATCCTTTTGCGCTCCGTAGAGGCCGTCTTCACCATCACCATGTCTTCCTCCATGACCACCACAGAATTGCCCACTTTCATTTTCTTCCCATTCTAGTCATAGAATGTAACCTGCGACCTTCCAGTTAGCGCCTTGGTAATATTCTCCAGCATTTCCTGCTGATAGTCATAAAGATTGATTTTCTTCATTTTAGCAACGATTATAATATACTACCCAAATAGCTTTTCAGCTCCTTACCCGTAATTTTCGAGAGGACCTTATCTATCTTGTCAAAATCTGTATTTGTGCTCATACAATGTAGTATTCTTGTTAATCTATTTTAAATATTCACTTAAAAGTGAACTACGTCCAATTCATTTTTATATTTTTGCACCATCAAATCATAAATGTTTATAGCTATGACAAAAGTATCACTCAAAACTATAGAGCAGAATGACAACGTAGGAATGTTCTCTATCTGCTTCGATGGAAACTCAGAAAGTGAATTTGAGAAATTCCTTTTGGAGTTCAAGGACAATGCCACATACAACAAAGACTTCAACGCCATCTTGTTAGCGTTATCCAAGATAATAGACAAAGGTGCCTTAGAACGTTTCTTCAGAATAGAAGGAAGAATGAACGACCATGTCAGTGCATTATCTATCGACTCTCGCAAGCTACGCCTATATTGTCTGAGAATTTCAGACCAAATTCTCATATTAGGCAATGGCGGAGTTAAACTCTCGCGTACATACCAAGAAGATGAAAAGCTGAGTGGATATGTCATGGATTTACAAACATTTGATAAAGTTCTCCTCAAAGCGCAAAAGAATGGCATTATTACAATTGAGAAGAATATGATAACAGATATAGAAAGTGCAACTTTTGAAATATAGTCATGATGATACAGAATAAACTTTTCCGTGATTGCCTTGCTGCAATTCCTGCCGAACAGAAGGCTGAGTTTGACTTGTCGTTTGGCATAGCAGAGCGACTGAGTGAGATTCTGCAAGAAAAAGGTCTCACCCAAAAAGACTTTGCCCGACTGCTCCATAAGCGAGATTCCGAGATTTCCAAGTGGCTCACTGGTCGCCATAACTTCACCACACAAACCATTGCTCGAATTCAAACCGCATTGGGATGTAACTTGATTAATGTTGCTCATTAGATATATTGGAGAGCCACCCCCTCATTCCCCGACTTCAACCCCATGCGCATGGTGTCCTCCTGAAGGAAAGGCTTCACATTCTTCTTAAACATTTTCAACTCCTGGTCTGTCATCCTTTTGCGCTCCGTAGAGGCCGTCTTCACCATCACCATGTCTTCCTCCAAGCGATCCAAGGTCTGCTGCATTTGCTCCACGAGTTCCTTTCTGTGCGCAATCAACCATACCTCCCCCTTCTCATACTTTTCCAGAAACCATTTTACCACAGCAGCCATCACGTAGGTCTTGCCTGTGCCCGTAGGCATCTGTACCATCACAGAATTGCCCACTTTCATTTTCTTCCCATGCTGGTCATAGAATGTAACCTGCGACCTTCCAGTTAGCGCCTTGGTA
>UMBZ01011958.1_pt1 | contig 12189 bp, 8 predicted proteins | sample 1964091 | NCBI WGS metagenome assembly UMBZ01 (sample SAMEA4835954, study PRJEB28245) | human gut metagenome | biome: gut microbiome; material: fecal sample | place: Denmark | collected 2008
AATGCTATTATTATCACTTCATAAAGCATTTTTTTCGATGCAAGCAAGAAATCATGATACTTCTCGCTAATTTATGATACTTTGATGATACTTCTCCCTTCATTTTCAGAGAAGTTTCATTCGTGGTAAAGTTCTGTGTATTAAAGATATAACTCTTATTTTATACCGAAAAATGAGACTTTGATACTTTTTTCGAGAAAAAAGATTTATACGTGCGTATATTTGTTGGTTCTTTATCGCTTGCGTACTTCTTTCTAAATATCATTATAGCCTCATCCCTTTTGTTGGAAGAGTCATGTTCCACAAATAGCTTCCTTTTTACGATTGTGTCTCCTCGCATAACTTTTTTCGAAACTTTTTAGCTAAAAGTTTTGTTGTTTCGATAATATTTGTTACTTTTGCGGTAGAGTTTGAGCGAACGGAAAAGAACGGGCGTGATGAAGACTCGAATTAAAGAGCGTATTGACGTTATCCTAATATTGAAATGTGGTAGTTTCGAAATCTGCAGGATGATAAGCAATACTGCTCACGCATAGGATTATTGTACCCTTTTGTAAAGGGGATAATATACCCCTAAGCGTGGGCTATTGTTTGTTGCATGCAGATGGGTTCTACCACAACCTCAATATTTGTGACATACAATAGTTCCACGCTTTTTCCATTTTAAACCAAAACAAATAATAGTGTTATGAAGAAAGTTTTTCATAAATTACGTGATTATGTATTAGCACTGTTAGCCTTAATGACTATTAGCGCTTGTGACAGTTTGAATACTCTTGGCGACCCACATTTTACAGAAGAAGGAACACTGATTAAGAAACCTTCTTTTGCAAAGCTTGATTATAATTCAGTTATTCATTTTTATATAGAATCATCTGGTAGCATGAATGGCTTTTTTAGAGCCGGTCAGCCTACAAACTTTAAGCAGGATGTTTATGAAATAATGAGCTATTATGCTCCTGTAACAAAGGATGTGAATGTTATGACTAATGATGGAAGTGTTGCTGGACAGTTGTCCTTGGCCCAATTCCAAACAGCAATGAATACTGGTGCGCTGGAATGTAATGCTTCTACGCAAGTTCCTGTTATGTTGCGAAATATTGTTAGTCGATTGAAAAAGAATGATGTGGCTGTTCTTATTTCTGATATGAAGTATAGTCCTGTTGGTTCGGCAGCTCCAAATGTATTGTTGACTCAATATTCTGCAGAAATAGCACGAATAGCAGGAGACTCTCAAAAGGCTTATTCGTTGGTATGCGCAACTTCTAATTATATAAGCAAAGATGGTAGCGTTGTTACTGATGTATCGCCTTATTACTATTTGATTATAGGTGAGCAAAATAAGGTGTCTGCGGTTCGAAATGGAATTGCTATTATGTTGCAAAGACAGAAACGATTTGTTGACAATCTTGAAATTGGATATAAATATGGGGCTTGTCCTTATACTTTTGATGAGCCCAAAAACGTTGCTCAACTAACAGGTTCCCCAACTTTTTATGGTTATGGAGAATCGGTTGATGAGTGTACTCTATCTTTGAAATTACATCTGGAATCATTTAGATGGCTAATGGCTAATAAGGATGTCCTAAAACAGTATTTTATCTGTAAATCTTTATATGGCTCTAAAGTGACTGTTGAAAATATTGAAGTTGAAGAATGTAATAACGTAAATTTAGAATTGAAACGTTCTGTAGTTGCAACAATTAACCTCAAAGTATCTAATATGGTTGCTGATATGGAAGTGTTAGAGTGGAATATAACAATACCATATGTGGAGCGTAATGTAATGGGAAAATTCTTGGATGATTCTAAGGGACAGAATGATGTGACTACATCTTATTCTTTAATGAATTTTTTGCTAGGTATTGCTCATGGTGGGGTTGTAAACCACCAACCTGAGCCAAATTATATTTTAATATCGAAAAATAGTTTATAATTATGCATTTCATAAAGTTATATCAGCCATTAATTGGCACTAAAGCATCCTTTCTTCAATCTTTTGAGGGGGATGCTATGCGTACCAATGCTAGTTTGTTTTGGAGCAAACTTGATGATGCCTCGATCGTCTTTTTTATTCTGACGATTGTAGCAGCTATAGGAGTCGTTGTTTATTATTATATACCTTTTAATAATCAACCAGGGCGTCATTATTTGCCTAAGTATTGGTGGCGTTTTCTTGCTGTAAGTGCAATTTTAGGTTTCGTAATAACAATAGGTATTGCAATGGGCTTTGCTACTCCAAAATTAAATGGAACATTGATGATAGAATTAAAAGTAGCATTAGCAAATGCAGTATTAGCTGTAGTAACATATTGGATCTTTTCTTGGGGGTGGTGCAAATGGGGTAAAACCAATGCATATCGCTATTTATAAAAATAGTTTTATAGTATGAAGAAAGTTTTTGTTTTTTGCATAGGTGGAACTGGCGAGCGTGTGATGAAAAGTATCACGATGCTGATGGCTGCTGGTATGGATACCAATGGCTTTACCGTGGTTCCTATAATTGTTGATCCACATTTGGATTTAGATGAAAAGAAAAATCTGCAAACTCTGATAGACAAATATGTAGAGATTCATCAAGAGGCATCTGAGGACAGAAAAAGTCCAAAGGGATTCTTTGAGGCAGAAATGACTCTTATTAATACTTTGGATACTCAAACTAATAATACCAACAAAGCTGCGGGCGAAAATCGTTCTTATGCTGAATTTTTGAATGTTGGTAATCTTGATACAAAGAGTATTAATAATTTCTTGATACAGACTTTGTATTCGAAGGAGAATCTGAATAATCATTTGTCTGTCGGTTTCAGAGGTAATCCTAATGTGGGAACGGTTGTACTTCAAGAAATGTTGGAAGGTGCTTCATGGTATAATGCATTCAAAACTCATTGTGGAGAAGAAGATCGTGTTTTCATCATAAGTTCTATTTTTGGTGGTACAGGAGCGTCAGGCTATCCGCTTTTGGAAAGAAAAATTAGAAATACAGTTGATTCCCAGACGGTATCTGATGTATTTATGGGTGCAGTAACGGTATTGCCATATTATGGCTTGACTGATCCGAAGAAGAATGATAGTAAAATTGATTCTGCAAATTTCATGACAAAGGCGAAGGCTGCACTTACATACTATGAGCATACAGTGAAGTCTGACTTGCTCTATTATGTAGGCGAGACAACCTTGCAGGCATTTCATGAGAATAACGAGAAGACTCAACCAGATGAGGCGAACTTTACTGAACTTGTTGCTGCTACAGCTTTGTTTGATTTCTTGCAGCGTTCCAAGCCTCAGCAAAGACAGTATCTGACTCGTGCAATAGAGAATGATGTCGCATCCTTGGATTTGGCCTCTGCTGGTAGTGGATATGCTTCTTTGGTTAAGTGTATTGCAGACTATTGTATATTGAATACATTATTAAAAGTGTTGCCAAATGAAAAGTATTTCCCATTGAAGCAAAGTCGTGGTTTTGATACTAGTTTCTATAAGGGTTCTCTTTCTAAGGTGATTTCTTTCTCGGAGTCTTTTGAAAAATGGTATTCCGAGTTGTCTGCAAAGAAGAGGGCGTTTGCACCTATTGCAGATATTAATCCATCTAACATGGTTAATATCATTAAGAATAGTGTAGAGCTAGAGGCTAAGGATGATTCTTACTATTTGTTGGAAATGATCAAGAGTTCAAATAAGGGAATAACAAACAACAATAGAGTTCGAAATTTCCTGGAATATGCCTATGAGGCAATAAATACTTTCACTCAGAAAATAAAATAAATATGGCAAGTATAGATTTAAATATAATAGACCGTGGTATTCAAGGAACTGTATGGACTCCCCAGGATACAGGTATTCAAGCAAGCAGGCTGGATGATGTCAAGGAACAGCGCACTGATAATAGTGGTGCTTTGAATTCTTTGCCAACACCTTTTGCGCGCTTTTTTGTCGTGCAAGAGGCTTTTCGCCGACTAACAGAGGAAAAGCGTAATCCTTCAGTTCATGCTGGTTTGGCTTATACTAGATTAGTTTCTGATTGTCTTGATGTCTTTGAGATTCTTTTTAATAAAAAGTATCATGAAAATCAATGGGGAAATAACGTTAAAGTTGTTGTTAAAGAGTGGAATAAAGCAGAGGAAATGAAGGAACTTCATGATAGAGTTCCTATCTTGTATAATGCTCTTAATTCTATTTATGATGAAGATATAAAGGAAGATAAATTGTTCTTTGTTATTCTAGAGAAGAATGGCAAGGAATATCTTCTTGGCACCAGTTCTCCTATGACGGGATTTGTGACTCCGCCAGATATGGATAAATTGGATGTATCTAAGAATAATACATCGTCAATTAAGTTTCAAGGAAGTTTGTATGAGTCTCTGAAAATTGATCGTAAAACAAACGGACAGTATTTTCGTGATATACTCTTGTTGGAGAATCGAGATAAGGATTTCAAAAATTATATGTATCAGCTGTTTAGTGGTTCTAGTCTAGATAGCCGATATGATTATTTGCGAGATTATATCCGTGAATTAAAAAATGATCCTGACGTAAAAAATAACTATTCTATAAAAACGAATGAGGTTCTGACGTTGTTCAATTCAGAATTGATTATCAATGGATTGAAGATAGGGTATAATGATGAGACTGATGTTAATGATTTCTTTTTGCCAACACTTATTAAACTTCCTTATCGCTTGAACCGAAAGAATTTCGTAGGTATAAAGTATGAGCGCGAAGTTAATGAGCGTACGTATGATTATCTTCTGCCATTAAAGAGCGAAGCTTTGTCTTATTTAGATCAAGGCTTGGCAGAGTGTGTCTGTCAAGTTAAGCCATATAGTGTAGTTGTTAAGTTTAGATATAAAGGTGAGGAATATTTGAAAGAATACAGTGAACAGGATGAAATTCGTGATCTTTCCAAGGATAACCATTCTGTAAATGTAGGTTTGTTTCCTAATATATTGTCACCTGTAGATACTGAGAATAATTATTTCAAATTGGCATTGGCGGTTGCTGACAATAATAATGGTGAAGGTGAATGGCATACTTTGAAGATTGAAGATACTGCTCTTGGATTCTACAAAAAGGATGCTGTCGGTAATTATGTTAAGATAAATGAGGCTGATGCAGAGCGTGCCCAAAATGGTGTTGAAGCACCTGTTGTACGTTCTAAACAAGGTTCTGGTGCTGGTGCATTAGCTTGCAGTACGAAGTATTATGAGTTGTTCAATACAGCTTTTGATGCTATGAAGCTGACTATTGGTACAGATTGTGGCTTCTTGTTGCCTCAATGGAGAAAAGCCCAACGTACCAATAATAGTTATACTTATGCTATTGATTTGGGTACATCTAATACGTTTATTTCCAGAACGGATAATAATGCTAATGATGTTCCTGAAATGTTTGCAATGAAAGAGAGTATGGTTTCTTATCTACATGATAATGACTGTAATGCGCAGTATTCAGAAGTTGCAAATATAGAAGACTCTATGGGAGAACCTGTATGTGATATGATGAAGACAGAATTTGTACCTCCATTTATAGATGGAGTGGATTATAAATTCCCAATCCGTACTGCAATCTGTAAGGCTCGTAATATAGTAGAACAACCGAAATTATTTGATAACCATAATATTGCATTCTTCTATGAGAAGATGATGGAGACTACATTCCAGGAATGTAAGACCGATGTCAAATGGGAAGAGAATGAAGATTGTATCAAACTATTCATTCAAGAACTACTTTTGATTATCAAGTGTGATATTTTACAGCATAATGGTGTGTTGAACCAAACAAGCTTAATATGGTTTAGACCATTAAGTTTTTCTGGAAATTCTAAGCGTATCTATGAAAGATGTTGGAAGAATTTAGCTCAAGAGATTCTGTTTACAGGTGATGTGACTTGTTATACAGAATCTGAGGCTCCATACTATTATTTCAAGAAGATGGATTATGTAAAGAACACAGATTCTGTAATGATTGTTGATATAGGTGGAGGCTCAACTGATTATGTGTATTTTAATGAGAACAAGCCTGTTGCTGCATCTTCTGTTCATTTTGGTTGTGATATATTATGGGGTAATGGTCATAAGGAATTTGATAATATCAGAGCAAATGGTATCTATCAGAAATACATTGGCACCTTGAATTGGGGCAAGAATGATAAGCTTCGTCTTTTGGAATCAGAGATGAAAGCTAATAAGCAATGTTCTACAACTGATATTATTAATTTCTGGTTGAGTAATAGCAAGAGTAATGACATTATGGATCGTTTGCACAATGATTATTTGCCATTGTTTGCTTACCATTTTACGGCAATTATGTATTATGTTGCCAAGATGTATAAGTTTGAAAAATTTGCATACCCACGTTCTATTGTGTTCAGTGGTAATGGTAGTCGTTACATTGATAACTTCATTACGGAAGATGTGGCTTTGATAGAGGATATCGTGACAGCTATTTTCTCAAAAGTATATGGACAAGTTGAAACAATTCATGTCGTGATGCCTAAGACTCGAAAAGAAAGTACTTGTTATGGTGGACTGTATCGTTCAAAAAGTGCTGTTGAAGCACCAAACTTGATATACCATGGTGTTGATAAAGAGTATGAGAATGTTGGACAGATGAATAATGATCCGTCGTTACAGTCTGGATTGTTAGAAAACTATAAAGAGATGAATGACTTGTATTGCTCTGTCCTTGATATATTGAAGAGACATGGAGTCGTTGACAATTCGGTTGATTTGAATCTCTTCAAGAATAATGTAAAATTGGGATATGATGAGAATCTTAGTACCCATTATCGTTCAGATGTAAAAGAGAAATATACTAATGACGATGATGTATGCTATGATGCAGTATTCTTTATTCCTGTTATTGATAAAATTTTCGAACTTACAACAATAGTTTAGTATGGATACAGAATATATTGTACAGTTGGCTCTTTCTTTAAGTATCTCTATTTGTATGGCAATATGGTTTATTGTACAACAAACCAAAGAGTACCATATAAACATGGAGGCTATAGAGCATTTAAAAAACTTTTTTTCGAAGAAGGAAGGATATTCAACTTATGATAGTATAACGGTTGACGCTGATACAGATAAGTCTACAAAGAGTGTTGTCATTAAAAATGTAGCAAATGATGACGCAGAATTGAAAAGTCTGATACAGGACATTAATGCGTATATACGAAAAAGTAAGGGAACCGTTGCATTCTCGATTATTCAAAACAAGACGGAACGTCGAATCTCTATGTTGTATGAAATCGCAACATCAAAGTTGTCTTTTCCTACACATATAGGTTTGATGGGTACTTTTGCAGGTGTCTTTGTTGGATTGTTAATGTTTCTTGGAGGAACGTTGTATTCTGGAGAAATCACAGATGCAAATATTCAGAGTTTGATAGCCGGAGTGTTAGTATCAATGATTACTAGTTGGTGTGGAATTTCTAGATTGATATCGAGCCACCGTGCGGCTAGCGAGGCGACTAATCAAATCGATAGAGACAAGAATGAATTTTATGAGTGGGTACAGAACGAGTTGATGCCATCTGTTGATGTCAGTATGGTTGAGGCTATAGGTAAGCTTCATGAGACTATTGATCAGTTTGAACCTACATTTTCGAAAGTGATTGTTGAGTTTAAAGATGCCTTCAAGAATGTGACAGGTGCATTCGGTAATGAATTCCGTCAGAGTGTGCAAGTTGTGGCTTCTGCTGTTGACACAATGGGACAAAATATGAATAAAGTCAATAAGAACATTGAACTTCAGGGTGAATTGCTTGCAACAATTAAGAGTCATCAATTGATAAGGGGTATGGAAGCTTTTGTTGAGGCATCCAAACGTTTTGGGGAAATAACGGGTTCTCTTGATCAGTTTGAAAGAGCAAGAAGACTGATGTTGATTGCAGCACAGGAAACCATTAATCTTCAAAAAGATTTCAATGAATCTCTGCAAGTACCAAAGCAAGTTGCAGCAGAAATCAACTCTATTCTTGACAGAATTACTAAGTTTGAGGCAAATATTAATGGACTTGGTGAGAACATAGCACATACTCAGATGGTTGGTAGTGCTTTGGTAGAGCAAATTAAAGAGAATATTTCTGCTATTAGAAGTAAACAAAAAGTAGCCGAAAATTACTCTGATACTGCTAGTAAAAAACTGGAGATATATTTCGAGGAGCAGAAAAAGGAGATGGGACGTGTTATGCAGAAGTATAATGAAGCCCTTGATTCTTATCTTGATGATTACGAGAAAATGCTTCAGGAACGAAAGAAAGAACTGGAACAGCGTAAACGTGAGTTTGTTGAGGCTATAGACAAGAAGTTGTCTGTTGATGAGATAAGAAGTGAATTCTCTTCTTTGAAGAAGCTGAATGATATTTCTCAGATGTTGGAACAGCTTATGCGTAATCCAGTTGATGGCAACCAATTGATGAGAACTCTTTCTAAAATCCATACAGAATTGAATGCTATTAGTGCAATCCAGGAAGATAATAAAAAAGGTGGTTGGTTTAGCAATAATTCCAATACCGCAGTGGATAGAGCACAGCGTGAAAAAGAAGAGGCTAATCGTAAGGCGGAAGAAGCTGAGCGAGAGAAGCAAAAAATTATAGAGTTAGCAAGAATCCAAGCAGAGAAAGATCGAGCAGAAAAAGAAGCTCTTTTGGCAAAGATAAGAGAAGAGCAGGAAAGAGATCAAAAAGCGATGGAAGTTATTCAGCGAGTCCAGCAAAAGGACTCTCCTGTATATGAATCTGTAAATAACGAATCGATTTCTCGTTCTCAGATTGATACTTCTCTAGAAGAGCATTCTAAAGTAACTGTAGCAGAAGATGGTCCAACTGCTGCTCCGACTTCTATGGATAAAGGTATAGATGCGGAAGAAAAGTCAAATAAAAAGGGATGGTTTAGAAAAATATTTTGGAAAAAATAATGGATATAGGTAGAAAAAATAAAGAATCATTTTGGCCAAGCTATGTAGATATCATGACAACTTTGTTTGCCGTGATGCTCATATTGTTTGCCGTTTCTTATGCTCGCTTTAAGTTGAAGGAAGGGCAGTTGGAAATGTTGGTAAATGAGTACAAAGATATTATCGATGTATATTCTACCGTTGATTCCATAGATAATAGCGGATATTATGCTTATGATACTCAGTATTTGAAGCATACGTTAACGGTGAGTATTGCTTATCAAGACAAAGAATATGATATTAGTAGTAAGTTGAAGTATGATTTGACTGATAAGCGGAAAGCTGATGAGAAACGTGATAGCATCCGCCAGGCTGGTTTGTTGGTTCAAAATATTATCTACGATTTGGAAAAATCCAATAGTGATAGTAAAAACATCAAGTTCTTGGTAGTTATAGAGGGACAATCTTCTAAGATACCTTTCAATGATAATGATTGGCAAAATAATGAAACGCTTTCATTTCTTCGTGCAAAGTTCTTAAGGAAATTCTGGACAGATCCTGTTTCGGAAGGAGGATGTGGATTATTCCAACATACTAGTGAGAATGACGCTGATAGTAAGTGTGAGATTATTGTAGCTGGTAGTGGAGAAGGTGGTGTTCCTCGTTATTTCTATAAGGGTGGTAAAAATCCTATCACATTGAATCCTAATGAGGCAAAGTATAAGACCATCAACGAGGTTACCCCACAAGAATTCTTGGCATGGCGTGATGTGGAGCAGCAGAACCAACGCTTCTTGATTAATATCATTCCTATTATAGGTAATATTGATGTGACTAAAGCAAAGTTTGAGAATATAAAGAAATGATGCTTATGGAAGAGTACAAAATTTCTGAGGAAATATATCAAGCGAGTTTGGTAACTTCTTCTGAATCTTTTAGTATCTCAGATGATATATTTGAGGAGGCTGATACTTTGACTGTTGAAGAATTACAGCTGGAAGTATTGGCTTCCTATAAATTTTCTGGGCGCTATTGGATTTGGAAGATGGGATCTTCTGTCTTTTATAAAAATAAAAATTGGCAAAAAATGTTTTTGGCAAATGAAATGCAAATGGAGGCTCCTGGTTTTAAGTATTTCAAGTCTTATTCTTCACTTGTTGATTTCCAAAAGGAATATAAATGTCAAAATCCTGGTAGCCGGGGGACTGATAGTCGGCCTATTGCATATAATGCTTTTGCTAATTCTTTAAGAAGAGGTGATGTTATAATTGCCTGTGCATCAAATTCTACAATTGTTGCTTGGGGCATAGTTGAAAGTGATTATTTCTATCGTCCAACGAGAAAGGCAGGGAAGCACTACCGTAACGTTACATGGATAAAGATGGATATGCCTTTTATATTTACAGATAAGCCCCAAATCCTTTATATGCTTCAGAAGGAAGAAACTCATTTGTTGAAAGAAACGTTGGTAAGCAAAACCTATCAGCAATTAACAAATGTATATCCTTTTGGCTTTGTTGATAAAGGATATGAAATGAAAATTCCTTTTGAAAGTAGGAAAAAAGCAGTCGTTTCTACTTTTAAAAAGCCACCTGTAAAGGCGGAGCTGCCAAAGGACAATTCTCTTAGTTTCAAAATAATAGAACCGCTTAAGAAAGATGCGTTGTCTAAAATATTAGGCGCATTGTTGAGAAGTTATGTAATGTTTTGTCCTGTTATAGTAAGTACTTTAAGTTGTGTATGGTCTTGGTTATGAAAAGAGCAAGAACATTTATGATTGTTTTTATTGTTGAAACAATTGGTGTCTTGATGTTTTTGGGATGTTCTTCCCCCAAAAACAAAAAAAAATCTGATGCCCCAACGGATACTGCGATGATTTATGAAGATATGCCGCAGGAGACTTCTGTTTCAAAAGTCGGCATAGATTCTTCTCAACCCACACTTGTCGCTCCGCAAAAAACTGATGCCACTTCTGCCCTTGATCTTAGCATCAATCCATACTATGATGCAGGATATGATCAGGGTCAGGATGATGGGTATTATGATGGTATCGAGAATATACGAGGCGATTCTTACGACGATGCTTGCCGATATAAGGGAAAGAAAAGGAAGGAGTATGAGTTGGAATATGAAGAAGGATATGATGCCGGTTTTGATGATGGCTTCGCTGATAGTGACTGTGATTCAGAGGAGGAAGAATAGCGGCTTTATATAATCCTTCTTGCCAGATTTTGTAAGAAATGCTATTGAACAAAATGGATTCCGAAAGTTTTTTCACAATTATGTGTTGTGCCAAGGTATGGTAAACTTCAACATGAAAGATACGATAGGGCGAGGAATCCGCAAGGTTTTTACAGAACAGCAAAAACGTAAAATAGGTAATTTCCTCTCTACGCTTAAGAAAAAAGGAATCATAAAATTAACTGTTGGAAAGAGGTGGGTTTTAGACTATGTTTAGTCGAACTTAGTTGAAGTTAGTCGAACTTTTAGTCGAAGTTAGTCAATCTTTAGCTTGTGTCTTTGTTATAATACTCAGAAAATCAGTTGCTAATGATGAAATCTAACTTAGTTGAACTTTTGAACGTTTAGTCGAACTCAAAATGGGATATCTGCTTTGGAAATATTTCCCTTCTTGGCTTAGACTAAAAGTATCTGAAGGAGCATCTGGTGCCACAGCATCATAAAGATGACAGAGTAGTTACTTTTTTAATTTATAATAGAAAATATAGCTTAATTTTGCGAGTAAAACAAAAGTTTTGAATAAATAATTTGGTAGATACACTTAAAAAGTGTACCTTTGCTTTTATATTTGAATGAAACTACAATATGGACTCGATAAGAATATTTGGATATAAGTCTTTTAAAAAGTTATCAGTTCAACTGCATCCTATCAATCTCTTGATCGGTGCCAATGGAGCTGGTAAGAGTAACTTCTTATCTCTTTTCGAGATGTTAGGCAACATCTATGAGAAGAGATTAGGGGCGTATGTCGCTCAAGTTGGTGGAGTAGATAAATTACTCTATCAAGGCAGAAAAGTTACCGGTCGTATAGCTGTAAACTTGCTAATAGCTAAGAGTGAATATGACTTGGCTTTATTGGAATCTGATGGTAAACTCATTGTAGAAAGAGAAGTTGTTGGTTGTTATGATGATGTTTGTCCTTTAGATTTAGTGAGGAAAAATGTTATAACGGAGTTTCAGAGCGAATCGAGTTTAAAAGACCATAAAGAGGAAGATTTATCTAATTATATCTCCCAAATCCGCAAGTTTCACTTCCACGATACAGGT